>Ga0224512_10000646_pt1 | contig 36053 bp, 37 predicted proteins | sample SF_May12_sed_USG_4_FD_169103 | JGI IMG/M metagenome (GOLD analysis project Ga0224512, IMG submission 169103) | Sediment microbial communities from San Francisco Bay, California, United States - SF_May12_sed_USGS_13 | ecosystem: Environmental > Aquatic > Marine > Sediment | place: USA... | reverse complement strand
GTCCAAACGCGTCTACCGCACACGCTGGTCGTTAGATGTCGACCCTTATGAAATGTATTAGGTCTCCGGCTACCGTTGACGATCCCGGAGTCGGCGTGAATCGGCCGGGCGGTCACCAACAGCGATGACTATCACGCCAATATCAGGCCGCGAACAATCCGTCGTCAATGCATTATTGTTGGCGGCTGCATTGGCCTTGGTGTTCGGGATTTTTGCGCCGATGCTCACGTTGCAGAAGCTGGTGTTTATTACTAACACATTTTCCCTGTACTCCGGTGTCGTGGCGTTGTTTCGCGAAGGGCAGTTGATTTTGTGTTTGATAATCTTGGGTTTTAGCATCGTGCTGCCCGGCATGAAGATCGTGGTGCTATTTTCAGTCTGGAACCGGTGTCGGTCTTTTAGTGACTCCGAAGCCAAGCTTTTTCATTGGCTATCACTGTTAAATAAATGGTCGATGTTAGATGTGTTCGTGGTCGCTGTGCTGCTGGCCAGCGTTAAACTTGGTGCACTTGCCAGCGTCGAAGTGCACGCTGGGTTATACGCATTTGCGGTGGCGGTGGTGTTGATAATGCTTGTGACCCACAGGGTGAAACGAGTCCTCAAGCCTGTGCCGTAACCACCGAACGGTGATAGCAAGTCTTTGCCTGCGGCAACAACCCCGGTAGAATCGCGCCGCGTCGCCACCGCTGTGGGCTGCGCGACGCCCCATTATCAACGGACAAGGCCATGAAGGGACAAATCCGCGAGCTAATCGCCACTGCGCTGACCGCGTTACGAGACGCCGGCACCCTGACTCAGGTTCCGGACATCGACGCGATACACGTTGAACGCGCCCGGCAGGCTGAACACGGGGATTTCGCCTCCAACATTGCACTGGTTTGTGCCAAAACAGCGCGCATGCCGCCGCGTGAGCTGGCGGCGCAACTCATCGATTGTCTACCACCGTCAGTATTGCTTGATCGGGTTGAGTTAGCCGGGCCCGGTTTTCTAAATTTTTTCGTCACCAAGCAAGCGCTGTATAGCGTTATCGATGAAATTCGTAACGCCGGTGCGGCCTATGGCCGCAGCAACGATGGACATGGCCGCAGAGTCCTTGTGGAATTTGTTTCCGCCAATCCCACTGGTCCACTGCACGTCGGACACGGCCGCGGCGCGGCCTATGGGGACGCACTGGTGCGCGTATTGCGGGCGGCGGGATTTGCTGCAGACAGCGAATACTATGTCAACGATGCCGGGCGGCAGATGGATATTCTGGCGCTGAGCGTGTGGTTGCGATATTTGGAATTATGCGGCGTTGCGATCGATTTTCCAGACAACGCCTACCGGGGCGACTATATACGGGATATCGCCGCTAAACTTTTTAAATTACAGCAACAGCGCCTAGTGCGCGCCGAGATCGATTTGACAAGAAATTCGGGAGATGACCCCGACCGGCATTTGGACGATCTGATCGAGCATACCAGATCGGTGTTGGGTGCAGAGCACTATTTGGTCTTATTCACTTTGACACGTGACGAACTGGTGGCAGATATCCGCTCTGATTTGCATGAATTCGGTGTTGATTATGATCGCTGGTTTTTCGAAAGCGAGCTCGTCGAATCGCGCGCCATCAATGGCGTAATAGACTCGTTACTGCAAAGTCAACACGTATATGAGTCGGAAGACGCTTTGTGGTTTCGCTCCAGTGCGTTTGGGGATGAGAAAGACCGTGTGGTCAGACGTGCCAACGGAAATTTCACGTATTTTGCGTCGGATATTGCCTATCAGCACAACAAGGTGCAACGCGGCTACGATACGATGATTAATATATGGGGCGCGGATCATCACGGTTATGTGGCCCGCGTCAAGGGCTCGATGGCCGCACTCGGCAACAAGCCTGATGATTTGACGATTCTGTTTGTGCAATTTGCGGTGTTGTATCGATCGGGAGAGAAGGTCGCGATGTCGACCCGTAGCGGCGAATTCGTAACCTTACGCGAGCTGCGCTCCGAAGTCGGCGGTGATGCCGCTCGGTTTTTCTATGCGTTACGAAAGCCCGAGCAACATATGGATTTCGATCTGGATTTGGCGAAATCGCAATCAAACGATAACCCGGTATATTACGTGCAGTATGCGCATGCACGGATCTGCAGCGTGTTTCGCCAGCTGACCGAGAAAGACATCGACACCGGTTGGCAACACCAAACGGACTACACGTTGCTCAGCGCGGATCATGAGATCGAACTATTGCGCGCGCTATCCCGTTTCCCGGAGGTCACCGCAGCGGCTGCGGCGGCATACGAACCGCATCAAGTCGCGTATTATCTGCGCAGTTTGGCCAATGATTTTCATACTTATTACAACGCCCATCCATTTCTCGCGTCGACGCCGGAGTTGCGGGATGCGCGGCTTGCGCTCATCGACGCGACCCGCTGCGTGATTCGCAACGGCTTGTGGTTACTTGGTGTCGCTGCCCCGGAGGCGATGTGATGCGCTCGCCATGAGTCAGGCGCAACGCCGCTCCAACACCAAGGCCAAGCGCGTGCGCCGATTCGGATTCGATGCACCCGGACTCGGCATGTTGCTCATCGGTATTGTGGTGGGTGCGGTGGCGACGGCACTATGGCACGGCGTTAATAGCGAGCAACCAACCACGCTAGGCGGCGGCCTGCGCGCACTGATAGAGGCATCGAAGTCGCGATCCACCGTCGTCGACCCACAACCCGGTGTCTCGGTTCCGACCAAGGCGCCGCCGTCGACAACTCTTGATTTTTATCGAGTGCTGCCAAACACCAAGATCGAATATCTTCCACCAGTAGAGGACGTGTCTGATACTGCTCCTGAACCGGGTAATACGGGTGAAACCGAACAGGGCGTTTACTACTTTCTACAAGCCGGATCCTATGGCAATTTCAAAGATGCCGATCGGTTGAAGGCCAAGCTTGCCCTGTCGGGACTCGAGGCCCACATTCAGAAGGTCAGTATTGAAAGCGAGGGAATCTACTATCGCGTGCGCTTGGGTCCATTTATAAACCTCGGCAAACTTGCAAAAACTCATAGCCAACTTTCTAAGCAAGGTATCAATGCGATGCGGCTACGAATTTCCAGCGGCAAATCCGGATAATCTAGTGGTTCAAGCTTAATAAACTAAGGCTTACGCTGTATCACGCTGCGCTAACCAGCTGGCGATCGCTTTCGGTATTTGGCGCTGTGCGCGGCCGCTCACATAAATGCCGATGTGACCGCCTTCAAACGCGAGTTCGTCGTAGTCGTCACTCCCAACCACAGCCCGCAACGCGGTCGAGGCGGCAGGCGGTACGAGATGATCCTGGGTCGCGTAAATGTTGAACAATGGTATCTTAATATTGCGCAAATCGACATTACGGCCTGCGATCGAGACGTCGCCACTAATCAGCTTATTGTCTTGAAAAAAATCTTTGGCGAATTGACGAAATGCTTCGCCCGCTTGGTCGGGGCTGTCAAAAATCCACTTCTCCATGCGCAGAAAATTCATCAATTTCTCTGCATCATCGAGGATATCCACCATGCGGACGTATTTTTGGCTCGTGAGGCGGTACGGCTTTAGCGACAGGAATATCCAATTCAATAATTCCCCCGGTACATTACCGAGGCTATCCACCAATAAATCCACGTCGATATATCGCAGCCAACGGCTTAGCACGTTGTCTTCAGTATGAAAGTCGACGGGGGTCACCATCGTAATAAGATTCTTGATCTTTCCGGCGAACAGTGCGGCGTAGCACAAACTTAATGTGCCGCCTTGGCAGATACCAAGAACATTGACACTATCGGTTTGGTGTCGAGAGCGAACCACGTCGACACACCGATCGATGTAGCCATTGACGTACTCGCCAAGACCAATGCGCCTGTCGTCCTGGTCTGGGTATCCCCAGTCAATCAGGTAAACATCGATCCCGGCGGCCAACAGCCCGCGAATGAGTGAGCGGTCGGTTTGTAAGTCAGCCATATACGGCCGATTCACGAGCGCATACACGATCAGCAGTGGAATACGCGGCTTTTGCGCATTCCATTCGTAGTGAAACAACGTGAGTTTATCTTCGTGGTAAAGCGCGTGTTTCGGGGTCGGGCCAATATCGATATCTTTAACTTCGGCGAGCCGCGTCACGCCGCTGCCGAGCTTACGACTGAATTCCGCAAACTCGTGCGTCGCGCTATCGATCCAATGCGACGCGGTCATTTTTTTTGTTGGCGCTGGCCGGCGCGCGTGCGTTTACCCTCGGCGCGTGGCTTGGACAGGGCGCGCAGGCGGTTGAGTTCCGCCTCCACGTCTTGCAATCGTTGCTGCAGCGCATCGAATTCACCGCGGCTGGGGCCGTCCAGGACTTGTCGCGCTCCTACGGCAAGGCAGCGTTGTGTACGTTGCATTGCGAGCGCTGCATTGATCATTTGTCCCTGTAATTTCGCGTACTCCTCGGTCGCGACGGTTCGCGCATACTGTTCCTCGCAACAATCAATCCATATATCAAAGATCGCGCGGCCGCTCAGCGGCGCATCGGCATCGCGTTTGGCTAGCGCGCCCTGCAATTGTTCCACGGCACGCATCGCAATGTCGCTATGCACCTGCGCGTAGCGTGCCAAAAATTGCTGGTATTCGTGCCCTAACCGTTGCGACTCGCGTACCAATTCGGACCGCTCCTCGTTAACATCTTTATCGGTAACCGATGCAAGCCACTGGTCCGCAATTCGTTGCCAATGCGTCAATGGTCGATCCCACAGCCCATTTATTCGATTTGTCGCCGTTACCGGCGCCGTCAACATTGACCGCATTGCCGCCATGGCGTTCGCGGTCTCGTCACTCTGCGGGTCGTCGCTGTGTCTGGCGTCGTGCAATGCGGCGATGAATTCGAAATACGCGTTGCCGTGCTCGAGTAATTGCACGCCAAGTTCGTGTCCGAGATCAAGACTCCGGCGTTGCAGGTCCAGCCAATCTGAATCCCAGGACATTCTTCTCAGTTGGGTACGGTTAATGGCACTGTGGCCGATCACTTGATCGGCAGAGTAACAATGTGTATTGTTGCATTGCAACAATTTCGGCGTATCGTCGTAATCCTGGCAAGGACTAAGAGGCAGGTCAAATGCAAGAAGATGCGGTAATCCTCGCGGCCGGTCGCACCCCGATCGGTAATTTTGGTGGATCCCTGGCGGCGCTGTCCGGCAGCCAGTTGGGGGCCGCCGTCATTCAAGGTGTTTTGAGTCGCAGCGGTGTCGGAGCAGCTGACGTCGATGAAGTGATTCTCGGTCAAGTGCTGACGGCCGGCGCTGGGCAAAATCCCGCACGCCAAGCCGCAATGGAAGCCGGCATACCCGACACCGTACCGGCCATGACTATTAACAAAGTATGCGGAAGCGGTTTGAAGGCGGTGCATTTGGCGGCGCAAGCGATCCGATGTGGCGACGCCGATCTAATCGTGGCCGGTGGACAAGAAAGCATGAGTCGTGCTCCGCATGTGCTTCCGAAATCCCGCGATGGTGTGAAAATGGGAGACTGGCAACTCAAAGACTCAATGATCGTGGACGGTTTGTGGGATGCGTTTAATGACTATCACATGGGCAACACGGCACAAAACATCGCTACCCAGTTTCAACTCAGTCGTGAGCAGCAAGATCAGTTCGCAGCTGCCTCTCAAACCAAAGCGGAGTCGGCGCAAAAGTCCGATCGATTTCATGACGAGATCGTGCCGGTGAGCGTCCCCCGACGCAAGGGCGAACCGCTGTTGTTTGAGCATGACGAGTTTCCGCGCCATGGCACTACCGCCGAGTCGCTGGCCAAGCTGCGCGCGGCGTTTAGCCGCGACGGTACAGTCACCGCCGGCAACGCGTCCGGACTCAACGACGGTGCCGCTGCGCTGGTCGTCGCCAGTCATTCCAAGGCACAACAGCTCGGCCTTGAGCCGATCGCTCGCATTGTCGCCTATGCGAGCGCCGGCGTGGACCCGGCAATTATGGGAACGGGTCCGATACCCGCTACCCGACGTTGCCTTGATAAGGCGGGCTGGGAAGTTGCTGATTTGGATTTAATCGAAGCGAATGAAGCGTTTGCGGCGCAGGCGTTATCGGTAAATCGCGAACTGGGTTGGGATGAGTCCAAGGTCAATGTAAACGGCGGAGCGATCGCGCTTGGTCATCCGATCGGCGCATCCGGAGCGCGTATTTTGGTTACTCTATTGTATGAAATGCAGCGCCGCGACGCACAGCGCGGACTCGCTACACTCTGTATCGGTGGGGGACAAGGCGTTGCTATCGCGGTACAGCGGTAGGATCATGTGACGGGGCTATACGACAATTTTAGGAGAAAACCATTATGGGTAGAGTAGCTATTGTGACGGGTGGTACGCGCGGTATCGGCGCGGCAATTTCCACCGGGTTACGCGATGCCGGCTACGGCGTTGCCGCCACTTACGCGGGTAACGATGAACGCGCCAGCGAATTCTCGAAAGCCACGGGTATCCAGACCTATAAATTCGACGTGAGTGACTTCGGTCAATGCGCTGAGGGCGTGGCACAAATTGAAGGTGATATCGGCCCGGTTGACGTATTGGTCAACAACGCCGGCATCACCCGCGATGGAACGATGCACCGCATGGACTTTACGCAGTGGAACGACGTGATCCAAACCAATCTGTCGTCGTGTTTTAATATGTGCCGCTGCGTAATCGAAGGAATGCGCGGTCGCGGATTCGGTCGCATCGTCAACATCGGTTCCATCAATGGCCAAGCGGGCCAATACGGTCAGGTCAATTACGCCGCGGCGAAATCCGGTATTCATGGATTCACCAAGGCCTTGGCTCTGGAGGGCGCATCTCGCGGCATCACGGTAAATGCCATCGCGCCGGGATACGTCGATACTGACATGGTGCGCGCGGTGCCCGAGGCGGTATTAGAGAAGATCATCGCAACGATTCCGGCCGGGCGCTTAGGGCGTGCCGAGGATATCGCACGTGGGGTGTTGTTTTTGGTGGCGGACGATGCGGAATTTATCACCGGGTCCACGGTCAATATTAACGGTGGCCAACATATGTACTGATGGAGTCCTTAGAGTAAGCATGGGCGAATCAAGTTGAGAATCAAAATGGCCGCGATCAAGGGCACGGTAGGGTTGCAAATTCTGCCAAGACTTCGTTCCTGCGCGCCCCTCTCGCCTGCTTTCATGTGCGCGACGCCGAGATTGATTAATTTGGACTCTAGTCGATCGGCCATGACTTATTCAGCGGTTCACAAATTAGCGGTGCCGACGTACGGAAGCCACGTCAGCGCGAATGTCCATGCCTGATCCACGCGTCATCAAAAAATATCCCAATCGGCGATTGTACGACACCGAATTGAGCCGATATATCACTCTTGGCGATCTCCGTAAATTAGTATTGGATGGCGATGATTTCGAAGTTCGCGATGCCAGCACGAGTACCGACATCACCCGTACGGTGTTACTGCAAATAATTGCCGAGCAAGAGGCCGAAGGCCGGCCGCTGTTCACAACCGATATACTCACCCATCTCATCCGCTCTTACGGCGGTTCGACCCAAGATCTATTCACGAGTTACTTATCTAAAAGCCTGGAGATGTTCGGGCAACAGCAAGAGCTGTACCGGTCGCAACTGGGCAAGATGGCCAGTGGCGACGCGATCACTACCTTCGCGGAAATTACTCGGCGTAACCTTGAGATCTGGCAGGACGCACAACGTGCATTCATGGGTGCCGGAGAGGCGCCGAATTCCGGGTCCACCGATAAGGCGCCCGAAGACCCGGAGTAGACTGTTGTCGGCGCATCCTGCCGTGACCGCGATGCCGCGTCTTGCATCCTCCCGCATGGCGACCTCACGGGCCACATTGACAGCCGGACTCGGCCTGCACTATGGTGCACCGCATCATTGATGCAGTGCACCATAAGCGGGGGACTATATATGCCACCACAGATTGCATTGGTAACAGGCGGTACGGGTGGAATTGGTACCGCGATTTGTCAGCAACTGAGCAGCCAGGGCTACCGCGTCGTGGCCGGCTATCTGCCGGGCGATACGGAGTCCGCCAAGGCTTGGCAGGAACGCCTGTTGGCGGATGAGTGCCAGGTCGAAATCGAGGCCGGTGATGTCGCCTGTTTCGACTCCAGCCAGACCATGGTCCGAAGCATCGAATCCCGCATCGGCGCGGTCGATATCCTCGTGAATTGCGCCGGTATCACCAAGGATAAAACCCTGCGCAATATGGAACACGAACAATGGCAAGCCGTTATTGATACCAATCTTAGCAGCGTATTCAACGTGACGCGGCAGGTCATCGAGAGTATGTCGAGTCGTGGCTTTGGCCGAATCATTAACATCTCCTCGGTGAACGGGCAACGTGGACAATTCGGGCAAACCAACTATTCCGCCGCGAAAGCCGGCATGCATGGATTCACAATGGCTCTGGCCCAAGAAGTTGCGCGTAACGGAATTACGGTGAACACCGTCTCTCCGGGGTACATTCAAACCGAAATGACCATGGCTGTTCCAAAACAGATTCGAAATGAGATCGTGCAAGGCATCCCCTGCGGGGACATGGGTCAGCCGCACCAAATTGCCCACGTGGTGGGTTTTTTGTGCAGCGTCGAAACGAGCTATATAACCGGGGCTAACATTCCGGTAAATGGCGGTATGTACATGTCATTCTAGCCACGACCGGGCTAGCCACGACCGGACATGATGTTTTCTCGCCCCGCGTCAATTCCTGCACAGCGCGGCAGAGACACTGCCAACTCGAGCTACCCATGCGTATCGTTGGCCGGTATGATGCGTTCATATTTTGACTCCGTCAGGATCCAAGGAGAGATCGATGTCCGACCCCGCGATTGTGCAGAAAAATCCGTATCCGACGACTCTCGATCCCGGGACTTTTTAGTGGCGTCAATGCGGGCGCTCCAACAAGCGACCATTTTGCGACGGCTCCCATAAAGGCACCGACTTCACGCCGATCGAGTTGGAAACCCCGGAGTCTACGACACTTGCGTTATGCGGTTGCAAACATTCCTCCAACAAACCGTATTGGGATGGTATCCATAAGTCGCTCGGCATTTAACCCTGCGACGACGAAACGCGGCACGGCTACCATGCTGGCGTAGTCGTTGACGCATATGTGCTGCAGGCACTACACGGCCGACGGTTAGTCTCTGCGTAGCGATGCGAAAAATATTTATGGCTGTTGTAGTGATGGTGGTAATCGCCGCCGTTACGCCATATTGGTTCGGGCGCGAAATCGAGAACCACTACGACGCATATATCGACGAGATTCGACACCGGCAAGCACTGCGCGTGGTTACTGCCGAGTTCCAGCGCGGCTGGCTCGAATCGCGCTCCCATACAGTATTGGAGTTACCCCAATTACGACTACTGCTCGATTTCCAACAGCGCTTTGGACATGGACCGTTTCCGCAAATTGGCGCAATCGGCAGCTATACGGGATTCACGCCGCGAATGGTGGATGCGATTAGCGACCTGCGAATCGGCGGGTCGGACGAATCTGTGCCTATCGTTATATCGGCACGCGTCGCATTGGATGGCACGACGCAAGGTCAGATCGATCTGCCCAGCGCTACGATGGCGCTTGATCCGCAACGCCAGCTCGATACCGTTGCCAGCACGGGCTGGTTTGAATTCTCGCCACAGGGCCCCGTCCACTTGCGCTTACCGCTACCAAAATCGGCCTTGGCGACGCCGGGTGGTAGCCTCGAGCTCGAGAAACTGGCTCTCGAGATTGAGTCAACGCCAACCCCACAAGGTATACCATTAGCCGCCACCGCGATCGACATTGGTCGACTGCAGTGGCGGGACACGGTCACCGCGGCCCGCACTACAATAACCGAATTCGAACTGCGGTCCCGACTCACCGATAATAAGGGGTTATTGGAATATCGGCTGCAAGCGGCAGCCGAGGGGATCGTGGCCAACCACGACCCCGAGTTCTATGGCCCGGCGATATTCGATTTGGACATCAAGGGTCTGGACAGTGCAGCGATTGCGAGCGCACGGGATTCGTTACCGGCCATGCCACAAAGCGCGATGAGTTTGATACCGATTTTGATCGCAATTTTCGACGCGGGCCAACCAGAGTTGCACGCCGCTTTGGACGTGCAAACATCCGAAGGTGCGATCGAGGGCAGGCTTAATTTGCTACGTCAACCGGGAGTCACGGTGTCCAATGTTCTCGGGTTACTTCAGGCGGTGCAATTGAACGCCCATTTACTTTTTCCGGATTCAGCGGTGGCTCTATTTTTCATGGCACGAAGCATCGGTGGTGCCACCGAACGTGAGGACGCACGCGCGCAGTTCCAAGAATGGATTGATCGCGGGTATTTGCGGCGTCGCACTGATAAGCGCTACGAAATCAAGGTACGCTATATGAACCACGAGTTACTCGTGAACGAAATGCGTTTGGAGCCAACACAATGAGCCGCGCGCAGCCGATTGTGGTGTTGACCGCCGGAGAACCTGCGGGTATCGGCCCCGATCTATTGGTTATGCTCGCGCAGCATGCAGCGAAGAGCTGCCTGGTGGCGGTGACCGATCCCGAACTATTGGAGCAACGCGCCCATGCGCTCGGTCTGTCTTTACGGATCGATGAATTCAGTGGCGCACCGCATCGGCCGGGGCGAATGCAAGTGCAGCCGATCTCACTGTCGGTTGCTTCTGTGCCCGGCGAGCTGTGTTGCGATAATGCGGGATTCGTGCTCCAAACCCTAGACCGCGCGGCGGATGGATGTGTAGCCGGGGAGTTTGACGCTATGGTTACAGCACCGGTCCATAAGGGTGTGATCAATGATGCGGCGATACCATTTACCGGCCATACAGAGTATTTGGCGCAGCGTACCGGAGCCCCACAAGCGGTCATGATGTTGGTGTCGGGTCAGCTACGGGTCGCATTAGCGACGACCCACGTACCATTGCGGGAAGTCGCCGCGCGGATCACACGGCCATTACTGCGAGCAGTTATTCGCGTATTGGCATCCGATCTAAAACAATGGTTCGGGAAACCCGACCCGATCATCACTGTATGTGGACTCAATCCCCACGCCGGTGAATCGGGCCATCTCGGTACTGAGGAATTAGCGGTCATGATTCCGGCGCTCGACGAATTGCGCTGCGATGGATTGCGCCTGTTGGGTCCAGTGCCGGCCGACACCGCGTTCGTTGCCGCCGAGTTGAAGAAAACCGATGCCGTACTGGCCATGTACCACGACCAAGGATTGCCGGTTATTAAGCACGCAGGGTTCGGCGAGGCCGTCAATGTTACACTCGGCTTACCCATTATCCGCACCTCTGTCGATCACGGCACCGCGTTGGAACGGGCCGCTAGCGGTGCGGTCGAACTCGGTAGTTTAAATGCAGCCCTTCGGCTTGCGGAACGTCTGGTTCGTGACCGTCACACCGCGTAGTCCCGCGCGGTCGAAATTGCCACCATCGCAATTTTCGAACTGTCTAAACTAAATCGCCGGTTACAGCTTGATGCCACGAAATTTTGCGCCCGCGCGGCGACGCTTTGGCCAGCACTTTTTGCACGACCGGGCCGCGATTCGCCGAATCGTGGATGCGTTCTCGCCACACCCCGGTCAACATATCGTTGAAATCGGGCCGGGCCGGGGTGCCCTGACTCGCGAACTGCTCAGCCGTGTACCTGAATTGCACGCGGTCGAACTGGACCGTGACCTCGCCGCTTGGTTGCGGACTGAATTCGACTCGGATTCGTACCGGCTCACCGTACACGAGGCCGACGCATTGGCTTTTGACTTCTCTAACGTAGCGGTGGATCCCGGTCCGTTACGCATTATCGGCAACTTGCCCTACAACATCTCGACGCCGCTGTTGCTACGTTTTCTGGAATTTAATGCCATAATCGAGGACATGTATTTCATGTTGCAACGCGAAGTCGCAGAACGACTCGCGGCGGTGCCGGCAACAAAACAGTATGGCAGATTGACGGTAATGGTTCGAAGTTTGTGCACGGTAGAGAAAGTGCTAACGCTCGGTGCTGGCGCGTTTACGCCGCCACCTAAGGTGGAATCGACAGTCGTGAAGCTCGTGCCGTTTGCTCGGGACCCATACGGCATTGCTGACCGCGCCAAGTTCGCCGATGTGGTGCGGCGCGGATTTGGGCAACGTCGCAAGACCATCCGTAATTCGCTGCAACCGCTGCTTGACGCGCGCGCAATTGAGTCGGCAGGCATCGATTCAGGGCTGCGGGCCGATCAGCTCAGTATCGAGCAATTTGCCGCGTTGAGCGCGATACGCTCCAGACCATGACTAATTCGACCAGTTACATCGGCGGCATTAGGAATATTGCGCATAGGTGTGGCGGTGCACTTGCAGCGATTACTCGCGCGTCCGTTGGCACGACGTTGCTGACGGCGATCATGATTGTACCCGCTACAGCCGGCTACTTCGATTGCAGCGTCGTCTACGATGAATACGAGAATCTCATGAATAAGCAGTTTTTAATGGAGCCGGATCGGTTCGTGGCGACCATTCAGGAGCGACTAACCAAGGAGCAATTCGCCCAAATCGATGCCAATCGGTTTTTGTTGTACAACGGTCGCGAAGGCCTGGGAATCGCGGTCATCGTGACTAACCGCAATAGCCACGGCAAGATGCTGTTTACCTGGGACAACGTTGCTGCGAATGAGGCCATGGCGCCCGCATTTCTCATCGAAGACACCGTCTTGTTCGGCCGTGTGAAGGACGGTTATGGGCCACGCCGTCTACCCCGGGTTCACCTCAATCCGGGGTTCGCGGTGGATGTCGACACTGGCGTGATTGGCGATAGCGATGAACCGGGTACCGATATTGCCTATGTTGCCGGCGAAGACGGTATCTATATCCAGGCCGTAAATGGCGCTACACTTGAGTTCCCGACCGAATCCTTGTGCCATAAGGTGGAGTAGCGCTCCCGGTGCGGACATATCGGTCACGATGTAAATTATTGAAAAATATTATCCGATAGGTCTTATAGAAATAGTGACGCTGATCGATACTGGAGCGATGGTCGGCGATATGTTGCCCCTTTTTGGCTCAGGAGGAAAAAGCCCATGCGAATGCATATAGCTACAATCAACTCAATTGCCGTAACTGCTACCGTTGCATTGATGGCGGTCACGACCGCGGGATACGGCGCTGGTTTTCAAATCAGTGAGCAGACGGTTACCGGCCTCGGCCGTGCATTTGCCGGTAGCGGCGTAGCCGGCGACGATCTGTCCGACATGTTTTACAACCCGGCCAGCATGGCGTTACATGATGAACGCCGGTTTCAGGCTGGGCTGTCGTTGCTGTCCATCGACAGTAAGTTCCAGAATCAAGGATCCACGCAAACTTTGCTGGGCCCCGCGGGATTCATCACGATCCCAACTTCCGGGATCGACGATAACGGCGGTGAAGATGCGGCGGTACCGAATCTCTACTATGTGTTTCCCGCGCGCGGCGCGGTTCGCTACGGGATCAGTATCACCGCCCCATTCGGTCTAAAAACGCAATACGATTCGACCTGGGTCGGCCGCTATCATGCGCTGGAGTCAGAACTGAAGACGATTGATGTGAATCCTGCTGTGGCGTTCGCCGTAAACGACAAAGTGTCGATCGGTGGCGGTATCAGCGCTCAGTTCGCCGACGCGACGTTGTCGCAGGCCGTGTTCTTAGGACTGGGCGTACCGGACGGTCGCGCCACGATCACAGGCGATGACACTTCGATCGGCTTCAACTTGGGAGTAATGGTGTCGACCGAAAACGATGCTCGATTTGGCGTATCGGTCCGTTCCAAGATTAAGCAGGAAGTGGAGGGCAACCTCGATATTTCCGGGACGCCAGCGGACGGCAGATTCGGTGCGAAAGCCACGGTGGATTTGCCTGAAACGGTTTATGCACATGGTCTAATACCGCTGTCCTCGGGCTGGTCGTTGCTGGGTGGGGCGCGCTGGACTAATTGGAGCCGATTCGACGAGCTGCGCGTGATGTTCGACAATGGCGCGCCGGATTCGGTAACCGATGAAAGCTGGGACGATTCGCTGACGCTGAGTATTGGCTTGAGCTATGAGCCCGAAAACTCACCATGGACCTGGCGTTTTGGGTTGGCCCGCGACGAGAGCCCAGTGCCGGACGCGCAACATCGCACCCCCCGTGTACCGGACAGCGATCGCGACTGGTTTACCGTCGGCGCCAGCTATCGGTCGTCGGATAACGTCAGTATCGACTTCGGTTTTGCGCATCTGGAAGCCGACGACGCGAAGCTTAACAACACCGTGAATTTGGTATCCGCGGCACCGGGCTTATTTACCGATACGTTGGTTGGAGAATACGCGTCCAATAGCGTCGATATACTCGGTATTCAAATCCAAGTGGATTTTCCGGCGAACTAAAGGGTCGATCCAGTCGTTACATCTGTTCGGGAATCGAATCTGCTAGCCACCCCTCGGGCGCGGTGTCGCGGTCATTACGCCACGCTCGCGCTTTGGGGCTAGTCCCGTAACCTAGCGATTGCGCTTAGCGGCCAGCGATTCGCTGCATCGTCTCTTTAATCCACGCCTCTGCCTCGCTGTTAACCGATTTCGGACGCCGGCCTTTGGTATCAATACGCGGTCCGATCGCCACCGTAACAACGCCGGGTTTCTTCAGGAAGCCACGGCGTGGCCAGAATTCTCCGGCGTTATGGGCTACCGGTACAATTGGCGCCCCGCTACGCACTGCTAACATCGCGCCGCCGGGGTTATAGCGTCCATGTTCGCCGGGCGGCATCCGTGTACCTTCCGGAAATACCACAACCCAGCGGCCCTCGTTAAGTCGCTCGGTACCCTCGCGAACCAAGTGTGATAAGGCTTGCGCTCCTGCAGAACGATTGATGGAGATCGGCCGAGATGCGGCGAGACCCCATCCAAAAAACGGGATCCACAGCAGCTCACGTTTCAGCACCCAGGCTTGGGGCGGGAATATCAGTTGAAAGGCGATAGTTTCCCAGGCGGATTGATGCTTTGACAATATCACCGCGGGTTGGTCTGGGAGATTCTCAAGACCGCGCACAGTGAACGACAAATTACAGGTCACCCTCAACCACCAGATTGCGAAGTGGGCCCAACCACCAATGATACGCGAGCGAAGCAGGGGTGGTAACGGGAACGCCAACATCGAAATTGGTGAATACAAGATAGCGGAGATTGACTGACCGATGAGAAACAGCAGTGAACGAAGCGTGCGCATTTGCGGCTAGCTTCTGCGCTCAGGGGCAACCGTGTTTGTATTTAGGCGCCCTTCCAAAAGCGCGTCGGTGAAGGCCGCCAAATTCTGAAATACCGGTACGTCGCAGAGTGCCGGGTCGCAGGTGATCCGTTGTCCAGGAATAAGATCTAGCTCGTTCTTGCCGGATAATAACAGCACGGGTTGGGCTCCGGCATTGATCGCGGCGTGCAAGTCAGTCACCGAATCTCCGGCGAACAGCACCCCGTGCAATGTCGTTTTTAGACGCTTGGCGATGTCCAGTAGCATCCCGGGCTCAGGCTTGCGGCAGTGGCAGCCGTCGCCGGAGTCATGCGGGCAGATAAAGATCGCGTCAACGGCACCACCTTTCTTGTGAATATGATCGAGCATGCGGGAATGAATTCGGTTCAATGTATCGATGTTGAACAGCCCGCGCGCGATCCCGGATTGATTGGTAGCGATTACAATTTTGTAGTCTGCGCGGCACAGCCGTGCGATGGCCTCCAGGCTGCCGGAAATGGGCCGCCACTCGTCCGGCGATTTTATGTGGGTGTCGGAATCGTGGTTGATGACGCCGTCGCGATCGAGGATAACTAGGCGCATATCGTTATTTCGCCGTCATCTGTATATGTCCAACATCATTCGGAGATATTCGCATAAACCGCGCAGGACATTGACGTCATCCGGCGCGACGAACTCGGAACTTCGCGCAGGGGCCAGAGTTCAGGGGAAATCGAGCTAAGTAGCCGTAGCTATACATCAAGCAGGATTGTGACGAATACCACGTCCGATTTTTCCGGAATTCGAATCGGGCAATCTGTGCGGCGGCCCAATAACTTAACACCATCGGCAATCGATTCCGATTTTGTAGCGACTCCACGCACATTGACTGCGCTCACGAAATTTACGAGCTATTACGAGGAAAACTCCGAAACCCGAATCCGACCTTTGATGCGGCGTCCGATACGGCTATCCAGTTTCTTCATTTTCTTCCAAAACGCACGGTTTAAATCGAAGTCGGCGGCGATCGCGGTCCCGACCAACAAGATCAGCAAATCCGCGCATTCCTCCTCCAATGCAGTCACGGATTTTCCCTTGGTTACGCACGCTGAAATTTCACCAAGTTCCTCTGCCATCAGGGCTACGCGGTACGCCATGTCTTCCCCGCCTTGTTCGCGTAGGTGGTGGCGATCGTGAAAATTCTGCACCGCGCCCAACATTTGCCGGTACGAATCCGTATCACTCATAATTTCCAGTCTCGGCTCGGGGTTGAGCCTCAAGATACAGTGCCAGGCGGTGCTCGCACAAGACCTGCCGGAGTTTGAGTACGACCGTAGGCGTGCTCCAGGGTTAAGGATTCTGCAAACGCGACACGTCGGCAATGCGCAGGAATAATTCACCGACATCGTGCAGTAGCGCGAGTCGATTACGACGCACGTCAGGGTCCTCGGCCATGACCATGACTTCGTCGAAGAACCGGTCGACGGGTTCCCGCAACGCTGCTAATCGCGCCAGCGACTTGGTGTAGGCGCGTGTTCGCAACAACGGTTCCACTTCTTTGCACGCCACATCGATCGCGTTAGCGAGATGTTGCTCGGCGGGCTCTTGAAGGCGTAACGCGCGGTCTCGTGGCTGCGCGGACTCGTAATCCGCTTGACGCAGAATATTACGAATCCGTTTGTTGGCCGCCGCCAAGCTCGTCGCGGCTTCGTGTTTTCGAAATTCGGCAACAGCTTGCAAGCGCTGATCAAAGTCGTACAGCGCAGTCGATGTCGTCGTACTCACCGCTGCTATTTCGTCAGCGGCGTAACCCCGTGCCGCGTAGTAGCTGGGCAACCGATCCAGTATGAATTCCAGCACTTTATCAGCCGTGTCGGCATTGAGAGCGCGCCGCGTATCGGGGTCCGGAATCCGCGCGGCTGCTGCATTAAAGACACGCACCGTTGACTCCACCAAGAGGCGTAAATCGGTGTCAACTGTGGCTTCGACAAGCAGGCGCAACACACTCAAGGACACGCGGCGCAGTGCGTATGGGTCTTTGTCGGCGCGCGGTTCCTCGCCAGCGGCAAACAGGCCTACCAGCGTGTCTAATTTGTCGGCAATGGCCAACGCGCGACCACCGGGCGTGATCGGTAGCGAATCGCCGCCATATCGAGGCTTATAGTGTTCCGCAATGGCGGTCGCCACGGCTTCGGGTTCGCCGTCGTGCCGGGCATAATGCCCGCCCATGACGCCTTGCAGTTCTGGAAACTCCCCGACCGCATCGGTAACGAGGTCGGCTTTGCAGAGTATAGCGGCGCGGCTGGTTGCGTCTGCATCGGCACCGGTAATCAGTGCGAATTCGGTAGCGAGTTTTGCGAGCCGCTCGGATTTCTCATGAAACGAGCCGAGGCTGTTATGCCAAGACAGGTTCCGCAGGCCCCCGAGCCGTTGCGACAACGGAGTTTTGCGATCAGTATCCCAAAAGAACCGCGCGTCCGCCAAACGAGCCCGCAATACGCGTTCGTTGCCGGAACGGACGCGCCGGGGCGAGCGGCTCTTAATATTGCAGACGCTGATAAAATACGGTAGCAGCACGCCGTCTTTATCACAGACATGAAAATATTTCTGGTGGTCGCGCATTGCAGAAATCAGCATTTCGGCCGGAATATCCATGAACGCATCGTCAATCGTTCCCAGTATCGCGACTGGCCATTCCACGAGCCCGGTCACTTCGTCGAGAAGCGACTCATCACTACCAACGATTCCGCCTTTGGTGGTGGCTAACCGTGTAACCTGCTTGCGGATCGTTTGCGCTCGCGCCGTGAAATCGGCCATCACGAAGCCGTATTTTGTCAAAATCTCCGGATAGTCGTCGGCGTTATCTATCGGTAACGCATCCGGAGCGTGAAACCGATGGCCGTAGGTGCAGTTACCGGTTCGCATCGATAGCAATTCGGTTTTGATCACGCGTTTACCGTGCATGAGCACCGCCCAGTGCACCGGTCGCACAAACTCAGTTTGACCCGCCCCCCAACGCATTCGGCGCGGTATCGGCAATGCCTGCAATGCGGCGCGCACGCAACCCGGCAGCAATTGGCCTACGGTTAATCCGCGTTGGCGTTGGCGGTATACCAGCCAAGCGCCTTTTTCGTCTTCATGACGCTGCAGTTCGTCGAGTTCAACACCGCACGATGCCGCGAAACCTATAGCGGCCTTGGTCGGCGCACCGTTGGTATCGAATGCGACGTTGACGCCCGGACCACGCCGCTCGGTATTTCGGTCGGGTTGCTTACCAAACACATTCGGTATCCGCACCCCAAGCCGGCGGGGCGCGGCAAACCATTGAAATTGTCCGTTCTCTTCGACCAGCAATCCGGTGCTGCGTAATTCACCATATAACGCCGCGCCGAGTGCAGCGCCGAGCTGCCGCAGCGCACGCGGCGGCAGCTCTTCGGTACCGATTTCCAGCAGCAGGGTTTTTGCCTGTACGCGGCCATTAACGGATCGCCGCGTCATTGTTGCGCCACCGCGTGGCCACGGGGAAAGCCCGCGCGCTCACGGGATTCGAAATACGCTTGGGCGACGGCGCGTGCGAGGCCTCGCACTCGACCGATATAGCGCGCTCGTTCAGTCACGCCGATCGCATGTCGCGCGTCCAACATATTGAAGGCGTGTGATGCGTTCAGCACCATTTCGTAAGCGGGTAGCGGCAGACCGTGCTCAACCAATCGGGTGCAGGAGGTGGCGTAGGATTCAAACTCACGCAGTAATGTTGGGATATGGGCTAACTCGAAGTTGTAAGTGCTGTGCTCAATTTCGTTTTGGCGATACAAATCTCCGTAGCGATATTCACCGTTCCAATCGAGGTCGAAGACGTTGTCGACGCCCTGTAGGTACATTGCGATTCGTTCCAGACCATAGGTAATCTCGCCGGTCACTGGACGGCAGTCCAGTCCGCCGACTTGTTGAAAATAGGTAAACTGGGTGATTTCCATGCCGTTCAGCCAGACTTCCCAACCGAGTCCCCACGCGCCGAGGCTTGGCGACTCCCAGTCGTCTTCAACGAAGCGGATATCATCTTGTAAGAAATCGATTCCGAGATGCTGAAGCGAACCGAGATAGAGCTGCTGAAAGTCGTCGGGCGATGGTTTCCATACAACCTGAAACTGGAAGTAGTGTTGAAGGCGGTTGGGATTTTTACCGTAACGGCCATCGGTGGGGCGCCGTGACGGTTGCACATAGGCGGCCTTGAATGGCTCCGGACCGATTGACGCGAGAAAGGTGGCGGTATGGAAAGTGCCGGCCCCGACCTGCATGTCATAGGGTTGCAGCAAAATACAGCCTTGCTCGGCCCAATACTGCTGCAAACTGAGAATGATGTCTTGAAATTTCACGCCTACGGTTTGTTCGAGTCCTTCAAAGGCGCCGAATTATAGCGGCTCCGTGTCTTTAACTCAGCTGTTAATACACGTTTGACGTGCGCTTGTCAGCGCCGCGATATATCAGGCGCCAACACGTCCCGGGCTCAGTCAAATCTCGCCGCTCCGGTTATGGACTCGCTGTAGGCGGCGGTAGATCTTATCGGCGTGGCTTCGGAAAAACGCGCTGCGGGCGTTGGGATTGGCGCTGCCAGGCGAAGGCAATGCGGCGGCCAATTCTGCGGCTTGGCGCAGTGACAGTAACGCGACGGGCTTACTCCAGTAGTGCCGAGCGGCGGCCTGTACTCCAAATACTCCACGGCCGAACTGCGCAGTATTGAGGTAAATCTCCAGAATCCGTCGCTTACTCACGAGCACCTCCAGCGTCACCGTTAATAACGCCTCGTGCCATTTTCTGAGCCAGCTTCGTTCCGGTGTCAAATACAAATTCTTCGCCGTCTGCTGCGAAATAGTACTGGCGCCAAACGCAATGCGGCGGCGCTCCATGTTGACATTAATAGCGTGTTGAATCGCAGTAAAATCGAAACCCGCATGGGAATAGAAACGACCGTCTTCGGCGATGAGTACCGCGCGCACAACATGCGCGGGTATTTTTTCGATAGCTATAGGTTCCCAGCGCGACGTATTCAGCCCACCGCGGGTGCGTTGATCACTGATAAAGCGCGACATCGGCACCGGACCCGTTTCCAGCACGGGTCGTTCGTGCCAAAGTTGCCAGACGTAAAATAAGTCGATAATCAGAACGGCCAGTAGCAGCCGCCAAAGCCCGCTCGCAATACCATGCCCGACCCGAGTCAGCACCGACATCGGTTGCGCTCAAATTCAATGCGAGCTTTCGAAAACACTTAAACTTTACCGACTAAGCATTTGAAATATCTTATGTACTCGTTTGCGAGCGGATCGCCTATTGTACGTCGAGCTGGATTGTTAGACATAGATAGTCATTTCCGCTAAGGTTATGCCACCAAAAAAAGGATCAAGCGTCCAAACCACCGAGGAGGAGCCGGCCCAATGATGGGTCGATGTCTTCAGAACAAGGCCCGGCAACGGGCCTTTTTCTTTGTGTGTCGCGCATCGCCTCTGTGTCGCGTCACGGGTGAGCCGTTGCTGTCGACTGAACAAAGGGCTTGTTAAAATTTTGTTTCACTCCACTACCCTTTCCGACCGATTCGATGGAAGTCTATCGTAAGGCAGTCGCTCTGGTCTCGGGCGGATTGGATTCTATGTTGGCCGCTAAGATCGTGCAAAACCAAGGTGTGCACGTCGAAGGACTGAATTTCTTTACCGGATTTTGCGTCGAAGGACACACTCATGCAATTCGAACAAGCACTGATCGGCCTAATCGCAATAACGCGTTATGGGTTGCGGAACAACTCGGTATCAAACTGCATATAATCGACGTGATTGACGAATACAAGAAAGTCGTAATCAATCCGAAGCATGGATACGGTGCTCATCTGAATCCGTGCCTCGACTGTAAATCGTTTATGGTCGGCAAGGCTCGGGAGTGGATGGAGCATCACGAATTCGACTTTATCATTACCGGCGAAGTCTTGGGACAGCGCCCAAAGTCGCAGCGCCGGGAAACGTTCCCGGTGGTGGCGCGTGAGTCCGGTGCCTACGATCGTTTACTGCGCCCCCTCAGTGCCAAGTTGCAGGCGCCGAGTTTGCCGGAACGCGAAGGCTGGATCGACCGCGACGCGCTGTTCGGCTTTAACGGTCGTAGTCGCAAGCCACAAATTGCGTTGGCTCAACGATTCGGTCTAAACGATTATTCACAACCAGCCGGTGGGTGTTGTTTTCTAACGGATGCATCGTATTCCGGCAAGCTGCGAGATCTTTGGGAATACCGTGGTACCAAGCAGTATGATTTCGATGACATTATGTTGTTGAAAGTCGGGCGCCACCTGCGGCCACGACCCAATATGAAATTAATTATTGCTCGAGACGCGGGCGAATCGCAGTTTTTACGCGGCTATCGCCGCCGCTTTACCCATCTATTTAGCGTGAGTCATTCCGGGCCATTGGTGTTATTGGATGGGGTGGACTGTGATGACAATACAAGATTGGCGGCGCGACTCACAGCGCGATTCGGCCAAGGCCGCGATGCAGCTTCGGTGCGGCTCGACGTTGTCTATAGTGACGGCGAGCAGCGCCAACTTAATGTCCGACCGCTGCCGGCCGAGCAAGTGCTAAAGGATTGGTATCTGTGAGCCAGCACCGATTGGATGCGCGCTATTTGTTGTGTCCGCTGCCGGTCATCCGTACTCAGCAAATGGTTGACGAACTCGCGCACGGGGACATAGTAGAGGTGATTTGCACCGACCCCGGTGCGCTTAACGATATCCCGGCTTGGTGCCGGGTTCATGGTCACGAGTTGTTGAGCGCCGGCAGCAGCGGTGAGGATATTGTCGTAACCGTAAAAGTTGTCGGAACGACGCGATGACCACGTCGCCGTGGAAAGCTTTGACATCGGTCGTGACGCGCGAAACCATGCCTTCCATCGATGCGACAGTGTTGGATACCACAGACCCGGTCCGTTACCGTGCGAGCCGCCGAGTGACGATTATCGGTGTGGGCGTCAATTTCGGTCTGGCCTGCGGGCAGATTGTGTTGGGTATAACCGGAGGCTCACAGGCCTTGGTTGCCGACGGTGTCCACACCATGTCCGATATCGTTACCGATCTTATGGTGTTATTCGCGGTGTGGCAGGGCGCCAAGGCCGCAGATGCAGAACATCCCTATGGTCATTCGCGGTTCGAGACCGCCGCTACAGTCGGTGTTGCTATCATGTTGTTGCTGGTGGCGCTGGGGATATCCATCAACGCCGGGCGGCGCTTGATGTCACCGGAAACGCTCGGTACGCCGCTACCGTTTACCTTGCTGATGGTTGTGGTGACTATTTTATCGAAAGAGGGTCTGTTTCGTTATACCACCGCGGTCGCTCGGCGATTCCACTCCAACCTGCTACAAGCCAACGCCTGGCATCACCGCAGCGACGCGGTATCGTCGTTCATAGTTTTCGTGGGTATCGCGGGCAGCCTGATGGGCATGACCTATCTCGATGCGGTAGCGGCAATCGGTGTGGCCATGATGATCGCGAAAATTGGTTGGGAATTGGGCAACGACGCGCTCAAGGAACTGGTTGATACGGGATTGGATGCTGAGCAGGTCGCGAAAATTCGGAACACGATTCTTGCCGCTGATGGAGTAACGGATCTGCATTTACTGCGCACTCGGCGTATGGGGGGCCAGGCACTCGTGGACGTGCATATTCAAGTCGACAGCCGAATCAGTATATCGGAGGGACACCATATCAGTGAGGCGGTGCGACGCGAATTGATCGATAAATTCGTCGTGGTCACCGACGTGACCGTGCACATCGACCCCGAGGACGATGAGGCCGAGCTTTTGAACCTCGGTCTGCCCATGCGTACTGAGATCACGCAGCGACTCGACGACGCGTTGTCAGGCATGGACGACGCCCGCTACATCGACAAGGTGACGCTGCATTATCTATGTGGAAAAGTGTCGGTTGAACTATTTATTCCAATTTCCAAGCAGCCCGACGACGCGGTGCGGTTGAAAATAGCCCGGGAATTTCGGGAGGCCGTCAATGCTCACGATGATCTTAAGAATATCATCGAGTCCGTAACGGTCCACTTTGCCGTATCCGCACAGTAATGGTGCATTAGGCATGGTCCGGCACTATAATGGCGCGGGCACGGACGTTTGATTGCGTCGCGCCCGAAGCCTAGCGGGCGAGCGGCCCGGCCGTCCGAGTTGGCATAGTTCCTGCATTGGCTATATTAACGTACGGAAGGCTTGCCGCGCGTCAGGCGTGCTTCGCTTAGGTCCAATGCACTTCCCACAAACTTGAACACACAGAGGAACATCAAATGTCAGTCGCGGATGTATTGAAATATATAAAGGATCAACGCGTAAAGTTTATCGATTTCCGGTTCACCGATACCCGCGGTAAGGAACAACATGTCTCTGTGCCGTCAGCGATGGTCGATGAAGCCGTTTTCGAAGACGGCAAAATGTTCGATGGTTCATCCATTGCCGGTTGGAAGGGCATTAACGAGTCCGACATGATTCTTATGCCGGACCCGCTGTCGGCGGTGATCGATCCGTTCATGCAGGAAACCACCATTCAGCTGCGTTGCGATGTCATCGAACCGGCTACCTTGCAGGGCTACGAGCGCGACCCTCGGTCCATAGCCAAACGCGCCGAGGCGTATTTACAGTCGACCGGTATTGCGGATACCGCATACTTCGGGCCGGAGGCCGAGTTTTTCGTATTCGACGCGGCGCGCTGGGGCGTCGATATGAGCGGCTCTTTCTATGAAATCGACTCGTCCGAAGCCGCTTGGAATTCCGGACGTACTTTTGATGAAGGCAATATTGGCCACAGGCCGGGCATCAAAGGTGGCTACTTTCCGGTACCGCCGGTTGATTCGTTACACGATGTACGCTCTGCAATGTGCATGGCGATGCAGGAGATGGGTGTTGACGTTGAAGTCCACCATCATGAGGTGGGCACCGCGGGACAGGGTGAGATCGGTACTCTATTCAATAGCCTCGTCGCCAAAGCCGACGAATTACAGATTTATAAATACTGCGTGCATAACGTCGCCCATGCACACGGTATGACCGCGACCTTCATGCCAAAACCACTAGTGGGAGACAATGGCTCCGGCATGCATGTGCATTTGTCGCTGATGAAGAATGGCGCCGCAGTTTTCAACGGTGATGAATACGGCGGACTGAGTGAAACAGCACTGTATTATATTGGCGGCATTTTTAAGCACGCCCGCGCTGTGAATGCGTTTACCAACGCGTCGACTAATAGCTATAAACGCTTGGTACCCGGTTTCGAAGCACCGGTGCTGCTAGCCTACTCGGCGCGCAATCGCTCGGCATCGTGCCGTATACCTTATGTCTCTAACCCGAAGTCACGTCGAGTCGAAATTCGTTTTCCCGACGCCTCCGGCAATCCGTATTTGACGTTTACGGCATTATTGATGGCGGGTTTGGATGGCATCCAGAATAAGATTCACCCGGGCGATGCGTTCGACAAGGATCTCTACGATTTGCCGCCTGAAGAAGAACGCCAAGTGGCGACCGTTGCACATTCGTTGGATATTGCCTTAGACGCACTGGATAGCGATCGCGAATTCCTAAAAGCGGGCGGTGTATTCACCGACGATACGATCGATGCCTATATCGGCCTGAAGATGGAAGAAGTCACCCGATTGCGAATGAGTACCCACCCCGTTGAATTCGAGCTCTATTACAGCGTTTAGAGCGTTACGGCATGCGCCCGGTCGAAAGGGCGCTTTTTTTTGTGGCACGGCTGCACCATTGTGGTGCGAATTCGATGTCGGCTAATTCGCAAGCGCGTCTGCTCGGGTTCTTAAGCACCGCCGTTCTGACCTGCAATCGGCGTTCGGAAATTACGTATTTGAATAGTGCCGCCCAAATGTTGTTGGCAATCGGCCCTAAACGAGTAACCGGACAACGCCTTACGAAATTCGTGGAAGGCGCTGATTTGCCGCCTTCGATTGAACGTGTGCTGGTAGACGGCCAAGCGGTAACCTTGCGGGAACTCACCGTTGTCGGTGGCGGCCGAGAGGGTGAAGTGCCGGTGGATTGCACGCTGACCCGAATTTCCGATCGTGCCATCGGTGCACAATTACTCGTGGAGTTGATCCGAATCGACCAGTTCATGCGTTTTGCCCGCGAGGGCCGACAGCGCGAGCGGCACGCTGCCAATCAAATGTTAGTTCGAGGTCTCATTCACGAGATCAAGAATCCACTGGGCGGCTTGCGGGGTGCCGCGCAATTGCTCGGACGAGAAATCAACGATCCGGAATTGCGGCCCTACATGAATATCATCATCGGCGAGGCCGATCGGCTACGTAATCTGGTGGATCGAATGACCGACCCATTTCGCCCGGCGGCGCGCTGCCATGTCAACATACACGAGGTACTGGAACATGTTGGGCGTTTGGTTACACCCGGGCTCCCTAGCGGTATCACACTCGATCGTGATTACGACCCGAGCTTACCGGCAGTATACGGCAACAAAGAGCAGCTCATACAAGCATTGCTTAACGTGGTTCGTAACGCGATACAGGCGGTTACCGAACCGGGTAGAATTTGTTTGCGGACCCGAATCGACCATCAGCGCACCATGGGCGGGATTCGCCACCGCCAAGTTGTGCGTATCGATGTCGAAGACAACGGCACCGGGGTTTCTGACGCACTCGGCGACCAGATTTTCGATCCGTTGGTGACCGGGCGTGCCGATGGTACAGGCCTCGGATTGCCGATCACACAAGAGATCGTTAGCCATCATCAAGGTACTTTGGAATATCAAAGTCTGCCCGGGCATACGCAGTTCACACTGTACTTACCGGTGGCGCAATCGTCGTGACTAACTCGTCCGTTCCCAGCGTCGCCCGGGTATGGGTTATTGACGACGACGCGTCAATTCGTTGGGTGTTGGAAAAGGCTTTGCAGCGTGCTGACCTCGATGTTCGTGCGTTTGCATCCGCCAGTGAAGCACTGAACAGACTTGCCGTCACGTCGCCCGACGTTATTGTCACCGACATACGCATGCCGGAATTGGGCGGATTGCAACTGCTTGATCGACTGCAACAAGACGCACCTCAAATTCCTATAATTGTCATTACTGCCCATACCGATCTAGACAGTGCAGTGGCTTCGTATCGGCGCGGTGCGTTTGAATATTTGCCCAAGCCGTTCGATATCGACGACGCCGTGGCATTAGTTAAGCGCGCCATTGATCATAGCCGCAATACCAAGTCACGGATCGATGTTCCGCTATCGCGGCCACCCGGGATCATTGGTGAAGCTACCGCGATGCAAGATGTGTTTAGAGCGGTGGGTCGCCTGGCCGGCTCCGACATGAACGTGCTAATCCTCGGTGAGTCGGGAACAGGCAAGGAATTGTTGGCGCAAGCTTTGTACGACAACAGTCCGCGCAATGGTAATGCTTATGTCGCATTAAATACCGCCGCGATTCCTGCCGAACTTCTCGAGTCGGAGTTGTTCGGGCACGAGCGCGGAGCGTTCACTGGCGCGCACGCCCAGCGCATAGGTCGATTCGAACAGGCGGACGGTGGTACCTTGTTTCTGGATGAGATCGGCGATATGCCGGAAGCGCTGCAAACCCGGTTGCTACGGGTGCTGTCCGACGGCCAGTTCTATCGGGTCGGTGGCCACCGGCAACTAAGAGTTGATGTGCGCATTCTCGCGGCCACCAATCAGAATCTGGAGGCGCGGGTGGCCGAAGGCCGATTTCGTGAAGACCTGTACCACCGTCTCAACGTTATCCGCATCGCTCTGCCGCCGTTACGCGACCGACGCGATGACATACCGACCCTGGCTCGGAATTTTATGGCCCAAGCCGCAGCGCAACTGAATGTAAAAGCGAAATCGCTACGTGCCGATACGGAACAACAGATCTGCCGTTACGACTGGCCCGGTAACGTACGTCAGCTCGAGAATGTCTGCCGCTGGTTAACGGTCATGGCGCCCGGCCAGATCGTTTCCATCGGCGATTTGCCGCCGGAATTGAGCCATAATCAAAATGTGCCCCATGAACCCCGTGTGTGGCAACGGGAATTACGTCGCATCGTCGATCGGCAACTTGCGCTGGGAGAGCTGAACATCGCTAAACGAGTTGGTGAAGAGTTCGAGCGAGTATTGATCGAAAGCACTTTGCATTATACCGGAGGACATCGACAAGACGCTGCGAGGCGCCTAGGTTGGGGACGTAATACGTTGACCCGAAAAATAAAAGATCTCGATATCGACATCTCCTAATCAATACGGTGTCGAGCAATTGAAACTATGGCATCATGTCGAGCGGCGAATCCTCATGGTCGTCTACGCGGCGCGGACGATGACAGAGTAACGGCCAATTGATCGAAGCATGAATGTAGCGCCCCGTAACGGACGAATTACTCGATTTAACCTGGCGACCGGTGAAGTGGTAGCGGGAAAGTACGAGATTTTGGCCACACTCGGCAGGGGTTGGGAGGGAGAGGTCTATCTGATCCGTGAAAAAGCAACGAATATCGAGCGTACGGCAAAGCTATTTTTTCCGCACCGCAATGAACGCGGCCGAGCTCTAAAATTCTACGCTCGCAAGCTGCACAAGCTTCGGCAATGTCCGATGGTCATTCAATACCACACCCAGGACTCGTTTACTTACCAGGGCCACAAAATTTCGTTCCTGGTATCTGAGTTCGTCGAAGGGGAGCTGCTTTCGGATTTTCTGAAACGCCAACCGGGACACCGCTTGACGCCGTTTCAATCTTTGCATCTTTTGCACGCGTTAGCGTACGGGATCGAGTCTATTCACGCCATGGGCGATTACCACGGCGACCTGCATACCGAAAACATCATCGTGCAGCGCCACGGTTTAGGTTTTGATCTCAAACTCCTCGATATGTTTCATTGGGGGCCGCCGCGCACCGAAAACATCCATCACGATGTCGTTTGTTTGATACACATTCTGTACGACGCGTTGGGCGGGCAAAAACACTATGCAAAACTGCCTCCGGAGATTAAGGCTATTTGTTGCGGGCGCAAGCAATCGCTGATCATCCGCAAATTCCGCACTGCGGGAAAACTACGGCGGCACCTGGAGAATATGGAGTGGTCATAGCGCTTCCGACGCGAGCCGGCGAAGCACATAGCTGTATAAATCAGAATCATGGCGATCCTGTTTTGTACCAGTTCCTACAGGGTACGGCGACGTTGTATTCACACCGCTCCCCCGACAAGTCGGGCGATAACGAAGACAGCGCCGCGCTGATCCGGTTTAACGAGGACAGTGGAGTTGCCGTTGTTGCCGATGGATTAGGGGGTGTGGCCGGCGGAGCCGAGGCGTCGCGGACCGTGATCGAAACGCTGGTTGACGAAATTACGTCAGCACAGCGCAGCATGACGCTGCGTGACATTATTCTCAATGGAATCGATGCGGCCAATCGCGCGTTGTTGAGTCGCGGACTCGGTAACGCCACGACCCTAGCGATCACCGAGATCAATAGTCACTGTGTTCGCACCTATCATATTGGCGACGCGGTGGTGTTGGTTACTGGCCAACGAGGCAAGGTGAAGTTGCAGACCCTGTCGCATTCGCCAACCGGTTACGCTATCGAATCCGGGTTGTTGGATGAGGACGAAGCGATGGATCACGAGGAACGGCACTTGGTGTCTAATGTAGTCGGCAGCCCGGAGATGCGTATTGAAATGGGCCCCGACGTCGTGCTCGCGGCGCGGGACACTCTGCTAGTGGCAAGCGACGGGTTGTTCGACAATTTGTATGTGGAAGAAATCGTCGAACTGAGCCGCAAGGGTGTGCTTACGCGGTCTGCGAAGATGCTGTCGGAACAAGCCGCAGCGCGCATGAGAACCGCTCAGCAAGGTGCACCGAGCCACCCAGACGACCTGACGTTTATCCTATATCGACGCGATGCACCGCCGCGTCGCGCGGTGTGTGGTTAGCTGTCCCTGAAAGCGCCGTTTTTGGCGATCGGCGGCGTTGCCTACAGGGATGTAGGTAATGAGCGAGACAAGGCGAAGTAGTATTGCCCTGCGGTTGCCGATGCTTGTTTACCGACTCGTAAACTCCACTTCGGCTTGACGGGCACCTACCGATAACCAAAAACGACCCTTTTCAGGGACGACTCGTCAGTCCGGGCTTAGTCGCCCCCGACCCCGGCGCACAATCCGCAGTCGCAAAATCTTACGCCGACATATTGGGCAGCAACTGGCTCTCCAAGCGGGTAATCGTGTCTTTGAGCTGCAGCTTGCGTTTTTTCAACCTGCGAATTTGCAGCTGATCCACATTATGGTCGTCGCACAGACGGGATAGTACTTGGTCGAGATCGCGGTGCTCAACTCGTAGCTTTTCGATCTTTGTCATCGTCTCGTTACTGGGTTCCTCAGTCATTATCACTGCCTTGGTGGATACCATGAAATTTGTCGATATGGGCAACACGGGTTTCCGAACGGTCGTTGAATACGCGGCTGGCGTTCCTCAATAAACACCGCAGCACGATTTGTGTGCTGCTAGTGCTATTGAGCATCACGGATTTGAATTTTGAAAAAATTCGTTTTCGCAACAAAGAAGTCCGACCGCTAATTACATTCCTCAGCGGCCCGCGCCACGCTCGTACACGGCGCATGGCTCGATTGAGGCAGGTGTGAGAATCGCACCCTGACCTAATATCCTACACTATCCCGACGGTGCGCGCATACTCCTCGACACAAGCTATTGTTTAAGCGCATTTCCGTGTCGCCGCGGGCGTCAAAAACACCGTAAAATAGTGGCGATCGGAAGTTCTATTGCGTCGTCATTATTTAGCCCGGATAATTCATGACGGGTTGGGAGTTCAGGGGAAATCGGGCACAGCAGTGGGTACGATCGTCCGCCGATCCATCACGGTAGCTATGGATCAGTGGGGATCGTGACGAATACGACGCCCGATTTCTCTGAGAACTTCGAACGGGACAAACGGTGCGGTGGCCCGGAACTCTAATTCACAGGGTATCACCGGTTCAAACGTTGAATGTGTTCCTGATACACGATCTACATTCGTGAATTATGCGGGTTAAGGCTAAAAATCTATCATGCAATCGCTAGAAACCTGGGAATTGGTGGTGCTCGGCGCCGGTCTCGTGCTGCTGTTGTTCTGGTTTTGGCCTGGTGTGAAAGCGTTGCAACGCCGGAGTCAAGACGCGCCACGCGATTGGCCGGGATTACTGGTACCGATCGGTTTGGTGGTGTTGTTCGTGATAATTTTGATTGCTCTGGTTTAGTGAATATTGTCGCCTCCCGAGCAAACGAGTTTGAACAGCACGCGGTCGGTGGCGTCGGCAGACCCACGGATTTGCCTCGGTTCCGTCTTGCCGGCAATCGTATGGTCTGAGTGAGCGAGCACCAAAATCAAGCGATGTCGATCCGTGTCTTGTTATTACGTCACATGCGCGAAAGCCGGTTGGATCGGGTGATGCAGTGGTTGACCACCCACGATATCCGTTACCAGGAATTGTGTCCGGCACGTGGCGATTTGTTACCGGCCGCGAACGACGACTTTGCGGCTGTGGTGGTGTTTGGGGGAACTCAGAGCGCGAATGACGACGGCTCCGACTATATTGGTCAGGAGCTCGAATGGATAAGGAATTGGGTGTATTCCGGTCGACCCTATCTGGGACTATGTCTCGGCGGCCAGCTACTGGCACGCGCGCTGGGCGCGAAGGTGCGGCCGCATCCGCTGAATCACCACGAAATAGGCTTTTATCCAGTGTATCCGGCGATCTCCGGCAACGGTTTCCTGCGGAGCTCGATGTATATGTACCAATGGCATAAGGAGGGATTCGACGTCCCTGCAAGCGCGCAACCGTTGGCTTGCGGTGACGTGTTCGCAGAGCAGGCGTTTTGCTATGGCGAGCGGGCTTACGGTCTGCAGTTTCACCCCGAAGTGACGGCCGCCGTAATCCGCAGTTGGATCGACGAGGCGGGCCATATGCTGGGTGCCGTAGGGGCCCATGCTGCGGACCGGCAGCTTACCGATTCGCAGCAATACATAGAACCGATGAATCGGTGGTTCGACGAATTTCTCGTGTATTGGCAACAGCAATGGTGAGACACCGTCTGGCGCGGAGTTTTCTGAATGATTAATCGATCGTCGGTAGAGTCTCCCCGGGTCACGTTTCGGCGCGATTATCGGCCCTCTGAGTTCGTTATCCCGCGAGTGCGTTTGCGTATTAATCTGGACGCGATAGACACGCACGTAGAAGCGGAATTGGATGTCGCCCGGCGCGTGCCCGGCACATCGACCCCGCTGGTTCTGGATGGACGAAATCTGACCCTTGATGAGCTTGCCATCAACGGCGTGCCGTTGCCGGCTCCGGCGTTTAAGGCTGATGCTGAATCATTGACGATACCGGACGCACCTGACGATTTCCGTTTAACGATACGCAATACAATTCACCCGCGCGACAATACCGCATTGATGGGATTGTACCTATCGAATGAAATTTTCTGTACGCAGTGCGAAGCCGAAGGCTTCCGGCAGATCACATATTCTCTCGATCGGCCTGACGTGTTGTCGGTCTATACGACGACGCTCGCGGCGAAACGCAGCCTAAATCCGGTATTGTTGTCCAACGGTAACCTGCAAGACCAAGGTTCGCTTGACGACGGCTGGCACTGGGCGACGTGGCATGATCCGTTTCCGAAACCAAGTTATTTGTTCGCGCTGGTGGCGGGCGATCTTGGTCGTGTCAGTGGCGAATTTATAACCCGCTCAAATCGCAACGTTGGATTGGACGTGTACGCCGAGCATCACAATATTGATAAATGCGATTACGCGCTGAAGTGCATGAGCAAAGCAATGGCTTGGGACGAAACCGCTTATGGCCGTGAGTATGACCTTGCACGCTATATCATCGTCGCGGTTGATGACTTCAATATGGGTGCAATGGAGAACAAAGGCCTAAATATCTTTAATTCAAAATACGTATTGGCAAAACCCGATACTGCTACCGACGCCGATTACGAATCCATTCTTGGTGTGATCGGGCACGAGTATTTTCATAACTGGTCAGGAAATCGGGTGACTTGCCGTGACTGGTTTCAACTCAGTCTAAAGGAAGGCTTTACGGTTTTTCGAGATCAAGAATTCAGCGCCGACATGACATCGCGCGGCGTGAAGCGGATTGAGGATGTAAATATTCTGCGCACCTATCAGTTCAATGAGGATTCCGGCCCGATGGCTCACCCGGTGCGACCCGAATCGTACGTTGAAATCAACAACTTCTATACGTTGACGGTCTATAACAAAGGCGCCGAAGTGATCCGTATGCTTTCGCAATTGCTCGGCAAAGACGGTTTTCGAAGCGGCACCGATTTGTATTTTGACCGCCATGACGGCCAGGCCGTGACGACGGATGATTTCGTTACCGCAATGGAAGACGCCAACGGCGTCGACTTGGAGCAGTTCAAGCTCTGGTACAGTCAGGCCGGAACTCCCGAGGTAACGATCAACAGCCACTACAACGCGGCTGATCGCAGTTTTACGCTGAACACGATTCAGAGTTGCCCGGCGACCCCCGGACAACGTGAGAAACAGCCGTTTCATATTCCAATGGTATTAGCGCTGCTGAATTCCTCGGGTAATCCCATGCCGTTGCAACTGGAGGGTGAAAACCAACCACGTGCAGAGGCGCAATCGTCTCGCGTGTTTGAACTCCAAAAGCGGACGCATCGCTTCCGTTTCGTCAACCTGCCGGAATTACCGGTGCTTTCGGTGTTTCGCAATTTCAGTGCGCCTGTTAAGTGGCAACACGATGCTACCGACGCCGAGTTGCACATTTTACTGGCCCACGATTCAGATCCATTTAGTCGCTGGGAAGCAGGTCAGCGGTTGTTTCGCGACTATATGTTGCAGGCGGTCGCCGCCCAACAGCAGAATGTCGGCAGGCCGGATTCGCAAAATGTATTGGCGGCAATTCGAATGATTCTAAAGGACGATTTGCATGATGCCGCGTTGGTGGCGCACCTCTTGATGTTGCCTTCCGAAATCGCATTGGCCGAATCGATGCACAGGGTGGATCCAGATTCGATCCATTCGGTCCGCCGCCGACTCAAGTCTGATATCGCAATGGAATTGTGCGTGCCGCTGCGGGCGCTATATCAGCAGTTGGCCGACACAGATCCATACCGCGTCGAGCAACGGGCAATCGGCCGGCGCGCGTTGCGCAATTTGTGCTTGGAATACCTCGTGGAATTAAACGACGACGAGACCTGGGACTTATGCCAGGCGCAGTTCGAATCGGCCCACAACATGACGGATCAGATTGCCGCGTTGCGCTGCTTCGCAAACTCGGAGGCGCCGCAGCGAGAATCCAACCTGGCAAGCTTCTACTCGCGATGGCAACATGAGTCGTTAGTGCTGGATAAATGGTTGGCTATTCAAGCCACAGCACGGTGCGACGATACATTGCAAACCGTACGCAGCCTTACTGGGCATGCGGCGTTTTCGAAGTCCAACCCCAATAAAGTCAGGGCCCTAATCGGGGCATTCAGTGCCCATAATCCGGTGCGTTTTCACGCTGCCGGTGGACAGGGCTACGAGTTTCTTGCTGATTGGATCATCACGATGGACGCGACAAATCCACAAGTCGCGGCGCGTTTGGCCGGCGGATTTCTGTCTTGGCGTCGGTACGATGAAAATAGACAAGCCCGAATTCGTGCACAATTAGAGCGCATCGCCGGGATATCCGGGCTCTCCTCCGATGTCTATGAACTGGTACATAAAGCATTAGGCGACGGATAGCCGGCAGCAGTTTGGACTAACCGATGACGCCGTGACCAATAAACCCAAACAATTACCGTCCAAATCGACCCGTAGCGAAATCGATGCGTTTCTGCGCAAGGTAGCCGCGACTTCGGCGCCGCGCTCGCGCAATCAGCGCGGCCGCTTGTTGTTCGCGATGGATGCTACGGCAAGTCGTGGCCCGACCTGGGACCGAGCCTGCCACATTCAAAGCGAGATGTTTACAGAGACGTCTGCGCTCGGGGGTTTGGATATACAGTTGTGTTACTACCGGGGTTTCAGGGAGTTTCATAGTAGCCCGTGGCTATCGAGCGGCAAGGACTTACTAGCGATTATGAGTCGAGTACGTTGCGCCGGTGGGATAACACAAATCACACGTGTGTTGCGGCACGCTATAGCCGAAAGTAAACGCGCTAAGATTGATGCTGTTGTCTTTATTGGGGACTGCATGGAGGAAGATGTCGATCGGCTGGCCCACACTGCCGGTGAACTGGGCCTGCGAGGTGTACCCGTTTTCGTTTTTCAGGAAGGCTTTGAGCCGATCGCCGAACAGTCATTCCGTGATATCGCGCGGCTGACCCGTGGCGCATACTGTCGTTTCGATGCCGGAAGTGCGCAGCAGTTACGTGATTTATTGGGTGCGGTTGCGGTGTACGCAGCTGGTGGCCGACGCGCATTGCAGGACTTCAGTCGTGGCAAGCAGGGTGTGGTGCCATTATTGAGTTCACAAATTAAATAGCGCCTATGTTACTGCGTTTAATGTTTGCGCTGGTCTTGGTGGCGGGGCTACTGTGGCTAATCTCGAAACTCAATGCATCGACGCCGGAGCAGCGTCAAAAGATTCTTAAGCTACTGCTGTTATATGGCGGCGTTGGTATTCTCATTGGTATGATTGTTACGGGCCGCTTGCATTGGTTATTCGCCGGGATCGGATTTCTAATTCCCTGGATTCAGCGCGGCATCATGGCGCAACGCGCGTTCGATCAATTTAAGCGATGGAGCGGCCCTCGGCAGGATCAGAATACCGATGTCGAAACCCGCTATTTGCGTATGGTGTTGGACCACGACAGCGGAGAAATGTCGGGCGTGGTGCTAGATGGAACCTTCCAAGGCCGCAGTTTGCACGAGTTGTCGGTGTCCGAGCTTATGACGCTGCGGACAGAGTGCGAGCACCACGACATACAATCGGTAGCGGTGCTGGACGCTTATCTCGATCGCACCTACGGTCAGCAATGGCGCGAACAGGCAAACGCCGATGACGCCGGTAGTGGTGACGAAAACATGACCGTCGAACAAGCCTACGAAGTGCTTGGCTTAACACCGCAGGCGACACGAGACGACATTATCGACGCACACCGGCGATTGATGCAGAAACTGCACCCTGATCGCGGTGGGCCGACCTATTTGGCTGCGAAGATTAATCAAGCCAAGGATTTGCTGTTGCGAACGTAGGTCGATTATTGCTTCGGCTGCGGATTCGCGCGATGAATCGAACGAATTCGGCCTACAGATCCACTTGACCAGATTTGTTCAGAGGTTCCAAAATTGAAATCGTATCTGGTGACGTTGCGCTATCCTTTGATACTGAGCGTCTTCGTATTTGCGGCCGCGCACATTGCGGTGCGATTCGTGATCATCGGGGATGCATTGCCGTATCTAGTTATAGTTCAGATAATTGCGATCTATTGGGCCGGTAAATTTATCGTTCTCGGGCGTCTCGGCGGTGTACTCAGTGCGGCTGTTGCGGCCGTGTCTTTGATACTGCTGGTGCACGTCGGATTGGAAGTGTTGTATCTCGTAATAGTAGCGATCTTCAGCCCTGCGGTTGCGCCGGTCGAATCCTCGATTCGCGGTGTGTGGTACGCATTTGTGGGATTTTCGCCAATCATATTCATTATCGGATATGTGGGCGGAGTAATTGGTAGGCGGCGATTGAGGAATTGGTATGGAACCGGACACGACGGATAAGTACTTTATCGGGCGGTGTACGATCGTTGCGTTGCTGTTCGGGTTAACCGTCTATA
>Ga0224512_10000645_pt1 | contig 36085 bp, 35 predicted proteins | sample SF_May12_sed_USG_4_FD_169103 | JGI IMG/M metagenome (GOLD analysis project Ga0224512, IMG submission 169103) | Sediment microbial communities from San Francisco Bay, California, United States - SF_May12_sed_USGS_13 | ecosystem: Environmental > Aquatic > Marine > Sediment | place: USA... | reverse complement strand
CGATCTCTTCCGCGCCGCGCTCGTTCCGGGGCTCGTCCTGACGGGGGCTTACGCGGTCTGGGTCATGTTCATTGCGTTCGCCCGTCCGGAGATTGCGCCCGCGCTCCCCGCCGAGATGCGCGTCTCGGGGATGGAGCTCGCCAAGCGGGTGGTGCTGTCGCTCATGCCGCCGCTCGTCCTCATCGTCGTGGTGCTCGGAAGCATCTTCGCCGGCGTCGCGACGCCGACGGAGGCGGGAGCGCTCGGCTCCGTGGGGGCGTTGGCGCTCGCGGCGCTCAACCGGTCGCTGTCGCTCGGCGCGTTGCAGAGAGCCATGGAAGAGACGACCCGGCTGACCATCATGGTCGTCTTCCTGCTCATCGGGTCGACCGCCTTCGCGCTCGTCTTCAGGGGCTTCGACGGAGACATCTGGATCGAGACGATGCTGACCGGCATCCCGGGGGGAGCGCTCGGCTTCCTCCTGGTCGTGAACCTCGTCGTCTTCATTCTCGGCTTCTTCATCGACTTCTTCGAGATCGCCTTCATCATCGTGCCCCTCATCGTGCCGGCCGCGGTGTTGCTCGGCGTGGATCTGACCTGGCTGGGCATCGTGCTGGCGGTCAATTTGCAGACGTCGTTTCTCACGCCACCCTTCGGCTTCAGCCTCTTCTATCTGCGCGGCGTGACGCCCGCCGACATTCCGACGACGGCGATCTATCGAGGGGTCATCCCCTTCATCTGCATCCAGTTGTTGGTGCTTTTCAGCCTGATCTGGATCGCGGTGCCGAAGTAGGCGCTGGACGAGCCCGAAACCCCGAGAAACCAGCGTAGGGCGATTTCGTAGGGCCCTTGGATCGGCGATCCACCTCAAGGGCCCTTTTCGCACACAGGCACTCGCATGGAGTCCCTCCGGCAGGATCTACGCTTTACGCTGCGGTCGCTGCGTAAAAGCCCGGGTTTCGCAGTCGTCGCGACGGTCACGCTCGCGCTCGCGATCGGGGTCAACACCTCGATCTTCAGTCTGGTCAGCGCAATCGTCTTCGCCGACTTGCCGATGCGGGATGCGGAGACTGCCCTCATCGTTCGGGGGATCAATCCCGAACTGGGCATCGAACGGGGCAGCGTGTCGGCGGCCGACTATGTGGACCTGGTGGAGCGCGCACGCAGCTTCGACGAACTTGCTGCACTCACCGAAGAACAACTCGTGATGACCGGCGTCGACCGGCCGGAGCGAGTGAGCGCGATGCGTGCGACGGTCAACACCTTCGACGCGTGGCGGCTTCCTCCTCTGCTCGGGAGGGCGTTCACGGAGGAAGAGGGAACGCCTGGCGCGGAGTCGGTCGCCATGCTCACGCACGGTTTCTGGCAGGCTCGCTTCGACGCGGCTCCCGACGTGCTCGGGCAGACGATTCGACTGGACGGAATCGAGCACACGGTGGTCGGGGTCGCGCACCCCGATCTGGAGTTCGCCAGCTTCCGCGAAGCGCAGGTGCTCGTTCCGATGCAACTCGATCGGAGCTCGGCGGACCGTCGGGCGCGGAACCTGTTCGTTTCAGGACGGCTCGCGCCGGGGGTGACCCACCAGATGGCCGAGGAGGAGGTACGGGGCATTGGGGAGGCCCTGTCGACCGAGCACCCGGAGCTCAACGGAGGGTGGGCGCTCTGGTCGGCGCCGGTCATGGACTCCCTGATGGACGACGACGGCCGGACCATCATGCTTCTGCTTCAGCTCACGGTGGCAATGGTGATCCTGATCGCGTGCGCCAACGTCGCGAACATGCTGCTCGCCCGGGCCACCGCACGGGAACGCGAGATCGCGATTCGGACAGCCCTCGGGGCGGAGCGTTGGCGACTCGTGCGGCAGCTCCTCACGGAGAGCCTCGCGATCAGCCTCGCCGCCGGGTCGACCGGCCTCGCGGTGGCGTACGCCCTCAACGAGGCCTTGATCTGGGTCTCGGCCGGGACGGAGGAGATTCTGCTGATGGCCGAGATCGACGGGCGAGTGCTCGCGTTCACCCTCCTCGTCTCGTTGCTGGCGCCCGTCGCGTTCGGTCTCTTCCCCGCGTTGAGGGCGTCAGGGCTGAGCGCGTCGACCACACTTCGGGCGAGCCGCTCGGGAGATGGCGATCGTGCCGGCAAACGCGCCCGGAACGCGCTGGTAACCGCACAGGTGTCGCTGGCCCTGACGCTCATGATCACTGCGGGTCTGCTGGTCAGGACGGTCGTCAATATCCATGCTCGGCCGCTCGGCTACGACCCGGGCGGCCTCCTGACCGTGCGGGTCGATCTTCCGGAGAACGACTACCCGAGGCTCGACGACGCGTCCCGATTCTTCATCGAGGCTCAAGAGGCGATCGGCGCGCTTCCGGGCTTCGGCGAGACCAATCTCGTCAGTGCGCTTCCGGGCATCGGCTTCGGGGCGCTGAGGCCCATCGAGCTGGAGAGCGTCGTGCAGCAGCGCGAAGGGGCGTTGCCATCCGTGCTCTTCAGCACGGTCGATCCCAATCTGTTCGCCGTGCTCGGGATCGGTATCGTCGAGGGGCGGGGCTTCGAGCCCACCGATGACGCCGGATCGCTGCCGGTTGCGATTCTCAGCCAGGAGGTCGCTAATCGATACCTGGACGGTCGTGGGGCTGTCGGCCGTCGACTCCGGGTCGGTGGCGAGGCCGAATGGCTGCAAATCGTCGGGGTCGTGGCGGACGTGAGGAGTCCGAGTGGCGGAACCCCCGAGCTCGACGGCTCGGCGTTGAACGTCTACGTGCCGTACGAGCAATCCCGAAGCCGCGGCATGTACATCATAGCCCGAACGACGATGGACCCGACGGCCGGTGCCGGTGCCGTCCGGGAGGCGATCTGGAACGTGGACGCCGACTTGCCGGTCGGGCGGATTCTGAGCATGGAGCAGGCGGACTACGAGCGTTCGGCAAGCGACATGGCCCTGATCACGCTCTTCGTGACGTTCGCGATGTTCGCGCTCGTCATGGCGGGGGTCGGCATCTATGGTGTCATGGCGTATTCGGTCGCGCAGCGGAGGAGTGAGATCGGTGTCCGCATGGCGTTGGGCGCCCGGGGCGCCACTGTCCGGTGGATGGTCCTCGGGCAGGGCGGTCGCCTACTCGTAGCCGGCGTCTTGGTCGGGCTTGCGTTGTCGCTCGGCGTGAGCCGGCTGCTTCAGGGTCTCGTGGTGGGGGTCAGCGCGACGGATCCACTTACCTTCATCGGCGTACCCGTGCTGCTCGGTCTCGTCGCGCTCGTCGCGAACCTGATCCCGGCCCGCCGAGCCACGAGAACGGATCCGGCCATCACGCTCCGGGAGGGGTGAGGGCCCGTCGCGAGAGAATGCCCATGGCCCCCATGTCCGCATCCGAGCCCGTGTACGTCGAGGCGTGGGGCGAGGCGACGGACTGGCTCCGGTCCGACTCCGTGTTCGGGAATTGGGTCGAGGAGATCGGGCCCGTGCTGGTGCCCGAGATGTCGGAAGAGCCGTTCTACTATCTGGCCCGTACAATCTGCTACCAGCAGCTCGCGGGGAACGCGGCCGCGACGATTCACGGTCGCTTCTGCGATGCCCTCGACGGTGACGTATGCCCGGAGGCGGTGCTCCGCGCGCCGCAGGACGAGCTCCGGGCGGCTGGTTTGTCCCGTAACAAGTTGAAGGCGATTCGGGACCTGGCCGAGAAGATCCACGTCGGTGACGTCGTCGTCGACGACCTCCACGAGCAAGACGACGATGAGGTCGTCCGACGCCTCACGACGGTGTGGGGCGTGGGCGTGTGGACCGCTCGCATGTACCTCATGTTCCGGCTGCGGCGCCCCGACGTGTGGCCGGTCGGCGACTTGGGGGTGCGCGCCGGCTTCGCCAGGGCCCATGGATTGGACTCGGCCCCGACCGCCAGGGAGCTCGAGCCACTGGGGGAGCGGTATCGGCCTTGGCGGAGTGCCGTGGCCTGGTATTGTTGGCGAGTACTCGAGACGGAGCTCCCATGACACGCAAGACGATCCCCCTAACCGATCGGTTGTACGACTATTTCCTCGAGGTCTCGCTGCGGGAGGACGCCGTTCTTCGCCGGCTGCGGGAGGAGACGGGTCGGCTCGAGAACGCGCGCATGCAGATCAGCCCCGAGCAGGGCCAGTTCATGACCCTCCTGGTCGGCTTGTTGGGCGCGCGGAAGGCCCTCGAGATCGGCACCTTCACCGGGTACAGCGCCCTGTGCATCGCGAAGGCTCTGCCCGATGACGGTGAGCTCATCGCGTGCGACATCGACGCCGAATGGCCGTCGTTCGGCATGCGCTATTGGGCCGAAGCCGGCGTGAGCGACAAGATCCACTTCCGGGGCGGCCGGGCGAGCGATACGCTCGAGAATATGCTGCGGGACGGGATGGAAGGCACATTCGACTTCGTGTTCATCGACGCCGACAAGCGGGGTCTGGACGACTATTACGAGAAGTCGCTCAGGCTGGTGCGCACCGGTGGCGTGATCGCCGTCGACAACACGCTCTGGAGCGGCAAGGTCGCTGACCCGGACGTGACCGACGAGGATACGAAGGCGATTCGCGGATTCAACGCCAGCGTTGTCGACGACACCAGGGTCGACCTGAGTCTCGTACCGATCGGAGACGGCCTGACGCTGCTGCGCAAGCGCTGATCGCTACACCTGGTTGAACGCGGAAAGCTGGTACGCGAGCTCGTTTCCTCGCGCGTACGACCACGATGCGTCCCGGAACGACCTGTACGACTCGTACACGCGCCGAAACGTAGCGTCCGCGGAAGACTGCTCCTCCAAGTACGCGTTTGATTCGCGCCACGCTGCGTCCATGATGTCGTCGGAGTACTGATGGAGCACGACACCGTGGTCGTTGACGAGGCGCCGCAGCGCCAAGGGATTCGCGTGATCGTAGGCCGAAAGACGATCGATGAACGTCTCGCCACACACTGCCTGCAGGATCTCTTGGTACGCCGGCGGGAGCTCATTGTACGCATCGAGGCTGATCAGTAGGCCCATCGTTACGCCCGGCTCCCACCACCCTGGGTAGTAATAGTTCCGGGCGACCTGATAGAAGCCGAGCTTTTCGTCGTCGTGGGGGCCGACCCACTCGGTGGCGTCGATCGCGCCGCGCTCCAACGCCGGGTAGATCTCGGGAGCACCGAGGTTTTGCACGGTCACGCCGAGGCGCGACATGATCTCGCCCCCGATGCCGGGAATCCGGAAGCGAAGGCCCGCGAGCTCCGAGAGAGAGCCCACCGGCTCCCGGAACCAACCGCCCATCTGGCCGCCGGTCGAGTTGCACGGGAAGGAGATGATCCCGAAGTCGGCGTAGATCGCGTTCAGGAGCTCGAGCCCGCCGCCGTGCATCATCCACGAATACTGCTGCCGTGTGTCGAGGCCGAACGGAATGGCGGTATCGAAGGCCAGCGCCGGATTCTTACCGATGTAGTAGTAGCCGGGTGACACGCCGCACTGCACCGTCCCCTGCATGACGGCGTCCATGACCTGGAGGGGAGGCACGATCTCCCCCGCCGCGTACACGCGGATCGTGAAGTTTCCACCGGTCAGCTCCTCCACCCGCTGCGCCACGCGGACGCCTGCGCCGTGCAAGAGGTCGAGGCTGGGAGGGAAGCTGGTCGCGAGCCGCCAATTGACGCGCGGGCCGTCGATACCCGAGCCACTCCCGCCCACGCTCTCCGTCTCTCCCGCTCCGCAGGCTCCGAGAGCGGCCACGCCTGCGGCGCCGGTCCCGGCTTTCCTGAGGAAGTCCCGTCTCTTGATCGTCATATCTCGTCCAGCGCTCCGGTCGTAAAGGGTCGGCGGCGCCCACTCGTGCCACCCGTTCAATGATGTCGGCGGAGGCAATGAAGTAATGCGCGCCCGCCGTTCGGGCAATCTGTGGCACGGCTGGCGCGGACCCTCACGATGCCGGATGTTTCCGGCCTCAGACCCGCTTGGCCTTCGACCCAGAGTCCACGATGCAGCGAATCACCACCGTTCGATCCGCCCTGGGCGCCGTCGCCCTCTCGCTCGCGCTTCTTACGGCAACCGTCTCGGCGCAGAACCACGAGGCCGTGCGCTCGTCCGGTGGCGTGGTCTCGTCTCAACAGTGGATCGCCAGCGAGGCCGGAGCACGCGTGCTCGCCGAGGGCGGAAACGCGGTCGACGCCGCCATCGCCACGGGATTCGCGCTGGCGGTGACCCACCCCACGGCCGGGAACATCGGGGGTGGCGGCTTCATGGTGATCCGCTTTCCGAGCGGGCAGGCCACCACGATCGATTTTCGTGAGAAGGCCCCGCTCGCGGCACATCCTGAGATGTGGCTGGACGAAAACGGGGAATACTCCTCGCAGATGCATCATCGCAGTCATCTCGCGGTGGGCGTCCCCGGGACGGTCGCGGGCTTCGACAAGGCACACCGACTCTATGGCGACGCCGAGTGGGCGACCCTCGTCCAGCCGGCCGTGAGCCTCGCCGAAGATGGCTTTGTGCTCAGCGAGGCGCTCGCCGGTTCCATCGGCCGGTTCGCCGAGCGCTCACAATATGAAGCGTCCGTGCAGGCCTACTCGAAGAACGGGACTCCCTACGCCGCAGGTGAGACCTTTCGTCAGCCCGATCTCGCACGCTCGCTCGCGCGTATCCGAGACGATCGGTGGTACGGCTTCTACGCGGGCGAGACGGCTCGGTTGATTGCCGAGGAGATGCGGCGCGGCGGCGGAATCATCACCGAGCAGGATCTCGGCCTTTACCGCGCCCAGGAGCGCACGCCGGTTCAGGGCACCTATCGCGGATACGACATCATCTCCATGCCACCGCCGAGCTCGGGTGGGGTGGCCATCGTTTCGATGCTCAACATGCTCGAGCCGTACGACGTCGGAGCCATGGGGCACAACAGCGCGGAGTACATCCACTACCTCGCCGAAGCCATGCGGCGAGCCTTCCGGGACCGGGCGATCTACCTCGCAGACGCGGATTTCGCGGACGTCCCCGTGCACCGGCTGACGAGCAAGGAGCACGCCACCTGGCTGGCTCGGAACATCGATCCGGAGCGCGCTTCGGTCTCGCATCCGACCGACGTGCAGATGCGCCCCGAGAGTCCAGAGACGACCCATTATTCCGTCGTCGATGCCGACGGGCTGGCGGTCTCCGTGACATACACGCTCGAGTCGGGCTATGGATCGGGCATCGTCGTGCCGGGCGCCGGGTTCCTGCTCAACAACGAGATGGGGGATTTCAACGCCGGCCCGGGCTTGACCAACGAGAGCGGGCTGATCGGCACCGAGCCCAATCTGGCTCGCCCCCAGCAGCGAATGCTCTCCTCGATGTCACCGAGTATCGTGGCCAAGGACGGAGAGCTCGTCGCGGTGGTCGGATCGCCCGGCGGACGGACCATCATCAACACCACGCTGCAGCTCATTCTGAACATGGTCGACTTCGGCATGAGCATCGAGCAGGCCGTGGCCGCTCCCCGCATCCACCACCAGTGGCTTCCGGATCGCGTTCGGATCGAGACCGACGGGGCCTCTGCCGAGGCTGTCCAGGCGCTCGAGGCGATGGGACATACGGTTCAGGTGGGCGGGCAGCAGGGCTCGGCCAACTCGATCGGTATCGACCCGCTGACCGGGGAGGCGATCGGTGCCCCCGACCCACGGAGCCCGGATTCGGGCGCCCGAGCCGGCGGGCGGAGTGGAACGAGGGCTGGAGGGGGGCGCTGAGGCCGGGCGGGGCACTTTGCGCGACGCGGGTGTGGTGGAAAGAGGGTCCGTAGAGCCCCGGATTCAGGAACCACGGGGAGATCGTACCGTATCAGAGGTCTCACTCATGTCGAGCCTCGGCTCGACCGCGGGATCCAGGACGTATCGATGATCGCACGTAGCTCGCTTCACGCACTGACCATCGCGGCACTCGCGCTCGCCGTCCCTTCGTTCGCCCACGGGCAATCGACGGGGCCGATCCACGACGGATACGACCCGACCGCGCCCGTCGGTGGACATTTCCACGAGGGTGAGCTCGGCGAGAAGCTGATGATCCTCGAGAGCGCGCTGAAGTGCAATTGCAGCTGCGGGCTGGACGTGCATTCCTGCCAGTTCCAGATGCAGTGCGGTGTGTCGCCCGGATGGTCACAGCGGATTCGCACCTCGCTCGAAGCCGGCGAATCGGTCGAAGCGATCCAGGCATCGTTCGTCGCCGACTACGGCACCACGGTCCTCATGATGCCACCCGCCGAAGGGTTCAACCTCTTGGGGTATTTCCTGCCTGCGATGGCGATTCTCGCAGCCGGCGCAATGGTCGGAATCGTGGCCCGAGGTGGTGCTACGCGCGCCGCTCTCGAGCCGGTCTCCGAGCTTTCGGCCGCAGAGTCGGAGCGCCTCCGGGCCGCGATGGAGAAGCTCGACGAGGACGAGAGTCCCGACTGGTAGGATCTGTGTGACCGACTCGATCGGCCCGGCCGTTTCTAGGCAGCCGTCGACGTCAGGAAGTCGACCGCCCCCGTTTCCAGGCAGTATTCGGCGGCGACCACGGTGAGCTCGCCGGAGCTCTGAAGCCCCTGCAGGAGCTCCGAGCCCGCGAGCAGATCGTCCACGGCTTTCATCACGTTGGCCCGAACGGAACGCTCCAACAGGTCTGTGCGCTCCGAGGCGTCGAGACTGGCCAGGGCATGCGGTGTCGGGTCCTTGGCGACGCGCTCCACGGCGGGGCGAATCAGGTCCGTGATGGCGCGAATGTTGGGGGAGAGCTGCGGGTTCGGTCGCGTCATCTCGTCCAGCGTGGCCTCGACCGCGCCGCAGCGTGAGTGGCCGAGGACCACGACCAGGCGTGTCCCGAGCTGCGACGCCGCGAACTCCACGCTGCCGATCTGTTCGGGCGTCACCACGTTCCCGGCGACACGCGTGATGAAGAGCTCGCCGAGCCCCTGATCGAAGACCAGCGTCGGCGGCACGCGGGAATCGGCGCACGCCAGGACCACGGCGCTCGGGTACTGACCGTCGGCGAGGTGTCGACGATGCTCGGCCTCTTCGACAGAAAATCGATTCGCGTCCCCGGAGGCGAACCTCCGGTTGCCTTCGCGGAGGCGCGCCAACACGTCCGCCGTCGTCTGTGTACGGTCAGTCACCGATCACTCGTCTCGCGATCTCGAGTCCACTCATCAAGGCTCCCTCGACCCGACCCCCGACGCACCAGTCTCCGCACGCGCCGATGCCGAGGTCCGGATCGTAGAGGATGCCGTCGGCGTCCCCCGATGCCAAGGCGTAGCCCCAACGGTGGGAGCGAGTGAACGTGGGTACGGGAAGAGCCCCAAACCTGCCGATGAGTGCGCCCAGAACGTAATCGGGGATCGCATCGTGCGGTTCGTCCCAGTAGTCCCGTGTCCACTCCGGCGTCATGTGCACCACCCAGGCTTCGTCCTGGGCGCGCCCCGGCTTGCTCGAGTCGCGCGCGATCCACGAGAAGGGACCGTCGACCACGAACGCGCCGTCGAACTGCAGCGGGAGGACCTCGTCGAACGAGAGCATGGTCGCCCAGCTGGGCTCCATGCGCATCCTGGCGGCTCGATGTTGGAGCGCTGGTGCTCCCTCTAGAAGCGGAACGGCCTGGGGTGCGGGTGTCGCGATCACGACGCGATCGTACGAGCCCAACCTCTTTCCGTCCACATCGGCGAGAGACCATTCGGTCCCGATTCGTTCGACTCGCCCCACCCGTACGCCGACCTGGACGTCCAATCCCTCGGCGAGGTGGAGTGCGAGGTCGATCATGCCCGGCACCGCGACGTATCGAGTGGATGGTTTGGCCTCGGTTGCGGTCTTTCCCTCGAGTCGAACCAAGCGGCCCTTCCACTCGGCGACGAGGCCTCGCTCGAGCCAGGTGTCCCTCATCTCTCCGACTTCGCGCTCCCGTACTGTGAAGTATTGCGCCCCGTGGTCGTAGCGGCGATGCCCGTGCTCTCGGGTGTTGGCCCGCCCGCCTGGGCGTCGGCCCTTGTCGAAGACGGTGGCTCGGGCCCCGGCCGCGCGCAGGCGGCGGGCCGCGACCAGGCCCGACAGTCCCGCACCGACTACCGCCACACGGAATGTCACGCCGAACGCACCCGGCCCAGACCGCCGTCGACTCCGACCACCTGCCCCGTGACCCAGGATGCGCGATCGGACAGAATCCATTCGATCGCCGAGGCCACATCGCCCGGCTGTCCGATTCGGCCCAAGGCGTGCATCGCCTCGGACGAAGCTTTGGCTTTCTCGTTACCCGTGATGCGAGCCGTGAGAGGCGTCTCCGTCAGCCCGGGCGAGATTGCATTGACCCGAATCCCCCACGACCCGTACGTGGCTGCCGCGAAGGAGCTGGTGAGGTTCGTGGTGACGGTCGACGAAAACTCCTCGTACGTCGTGAGATGGGCCGGCTTGAGGAGTAGGCTCCCAACGCAGTTCACGACTCCGTCGAGTCGCCCGTAACGTTCCACGGTCTCGTGGACGACGCCATCCACGGCCTCGAAGTCCGTGGCGTCCGCCGGAAACGCGGCGGCACCGGTCTCGTGGGCGAGGGCCGAGAGCCGGTCGGCATCACGACCCGCGGACATACGCGTCACCGGGTGGACAGGAGAGCGGAGTCGAGCACGGACTCGGCTGCACGGCGGCCGGACAGCAGTGCGCCTTGGATCGATCCGAACACGGTGTGGTCACCAGCGACGACCAGCCCGTCGGGCCGTCGGACGGGTGTTTCGACATCCAGGCTTCCCGTCGGATGCCGCGGGAGTGCATGAGGCACGCGATATGTCGCCAGGTGTGTCCAGAGGTCGACGGAGGGTCCGAACCACGCGCGAAGCTGCTTTGGCGCCTCGACCCTGAAGCTCTCCGGATCATCGGCCGCCTGGTCGACGCCCGACACGGAAACGAGGTGCTGACCCTCCGGCGCGTACTCCGAAGAGATGGCGCTCAAGACGGCGACGTGGTTCGCCGGTCCGAGACCCTCGCCGTCCAGAATCAGCATCGACTCGTGCGTCGGCGCTTCGGACGTCGCGTAATAGGAGGTGATGGTCGCCTTGGTTGAAGGGACCTCTTCGCCGAGGAGTCTAGCCGACGCAGCACCATCCGTCGCCAGCACCACCTGGCGGCCTTCGAGCACGGTCCCGTCATCGAGCGTCACCGTGGTTGGCGACACCGCGCGCGCTCGGACCCCCAGCGAGATGCGAGCATCCAATTCCGTCGCGAGCGACTCGGGCAGACGTTGCATGCCGCGCGCCGGAAGCACCGCGTGGCCGGCCGAGAAGCATCGGAAGTAGTATCGGAAGAGACTGGCGGACGTTTCGAGCCCTCGCTCCAGAAAGACGCCACCGAGAAAGGGCCGGAAGAAGGCGTCGATGAACTCGTCCGAGAATCCGAGTGCATCGAGTTCCTCTTGGGTCGAGCGCTCAGGTCCGGTGAAGCACTCCTCGGGCGGTCGCGCGAGGAGACGTCGCCGAAGCGAAGCCACCTTCATCTTGTCCAGGAATGATCCGACGGACGCTCCCAGGGTCGAGATGACGCTCGATGGATTCCGGTACGGATCACCGAGGGTCTCGAGCCGGGTGCCTGTCCAAATGATGCTTCCAGCCTTGAAGGGGCGCGGATCCAATGCGGTGAGGTCGACTTGCGCCCTGACCTCTTCATAAGCGGTCAAGAGGACCTGAAAGCCGCGATCGAGCCGAAAGCCATCCATCTCGTCGGTGCGGATTCGCCCGCCCACCCGGTCGGCCGCTTCGATGACGTGAACGGGCACGCCCTGTTTGTGAAGCCGGCGGGCACAGGCGAGCCCCGAAAGGCCAGCGCCGACGATGAGAACGTCGTCGGGACAAGGACGCATTGTCGTGATCATGTGATGTTCATGTTTTGTAGAGCATTATTGTGGAAAATATCGCGAGACTTGTGCGTTGTCCAGGGTTGTGTTTATGTATTGTATAATAAAACGTTATCAGCGAGGGAGTCTCATGAGCACGCTCGCCATCATTGCGCAGGTCGCCATCGCGCTCGGCATCTTCAACGTCTGGATCATTCGCCGCGATCGCCCGACGCCGTTCCGGCCGGACGGGGCGTCGAACATGGAAGAGGAGTTTCGGCGTTATGGTCTCCCGGACTGGGTCCGCGTGGCCGTAGGGACGGCCAAGGTCAGCCTCGCCGTTCTTCTGTTGGTCGGTGTCTTTTTCGCTCCCGTCGCGATCGGCGCCGCCGGAGCAATGGCGCTCCTCATGCTGTCGGCCGTCGCTGCGCATTTCCGGGTGGGAGACCCGATCAAGAAGGCGATGCCGGCATTCCTCATGCTTGCCCTCTCGCTACTGGTGGTCGTGGGCCACACGGTCTAGCGCAGCGTGTTGTCGCTAGACTCGATCGCGTTTCTCCACTTGGTGGCGACGGCGTTCATGGCGGGGGCGATCGTATTCGTCCAAGTGGTCCACTATCCGCTCATGGCGGTGGTGGGTCGGCCCACCTTCGCGCACTACGAGCAGGCGCACACCGTTCGTACGGCGTGGGTGGTCGGACCCCCGATGATCGTCGAGCTCGCGACGGCTCTTTGGCTGGTAGCTGAAGCCATGGGCACTTCCGGCGCGGCCGCGGCGCTGGCCGGGGTCGCGCTGCTCGGCGTCATCTGGGTGTCGACGGCGGTGCTTCAGTCGCCCGCGCATCGGCGTCTGCTGAAGGGATTCGACGAGGCGGTGCATCGGCGACTCGTCGGGAGCAACTGGATCCGGACGGTCGCCTGGGTCGCTCGGGTCCCGATCGCGATCGCACTCGTTCCGTGAGCGAGCACCGGCACATTCTGGTGCTCGGAGACCAGCTCAATCGATCCGTCGAGCCACTCGCGACGGCCCTGCCGGCGCAGACGAGCGTGCTCATGATCGAATCGGACAGCCTCGCTCGATCGCTTCCGCATCATAAGCAGAAGCTCGTGCTGGTCTTCTCGGCGATGCGCCACTTCGCGCGTGAGCTCGAAGACCTTGGCTTCGCGGTGGACTACCGGAAGGCCGACGGCTTCGAAGAAGGTCTTCGAGCGTACGTCGAGATGAACCCCGGGGTGAGTATCGAAGTCATGGAGCCGACGGACTGGGGCGTGGAGGCGCGCCTGCGCACCGCGATAGAGTCTTCGGAGGGCCGGCTGGATGTCGTGCCGAGCGGTCTCTGGCTCACGACGAAGCGTGAATTCGACGTGTGGGCCGAAGGACGAACATCACTCCGGCAGGAGTACTTCTATCGCGAGTCGAGGAAACGGCTCGGGTGGCTCATGGACGGGGGCGAGCCGGTCGGGGGTCAGTGGAACTACGACAATGAGATCCGGAAGACGCCCCCCGCCGATCATGTCTTCCCGCCGCCGCTCGAGTTCGAACCCGACGCGATTACTCGTGAGGTCATGAACGACGTCTCGTCGTCATACCCAGACCACTTCGGAACGCTGGACGATTTCAAATGGCCCGTGACGCGGGTGCAGGCGCTCGCAGCGCTGGACGACTTCGTCGAGAATAGGCTCGCGGCGTTCGGTCCCTACGAAGATGCGATCGTCGAGGGAGAGCCGGTGTTGTACCACAGTCTCCTCAGTGTCCCTCTCAACCTCGGACTCCTGCACCCGCTCGAGGTATGCGAGCGGGCGCTGGAGCACGCCGCCGACGCGAAAAACGACGTGCCGCTGCCCTCGATCGAGGGATTTCTCAGACAAGTGCTCGGTTGGCGCGAATTCATGCGACACGTCTACCGCACCAAGATGCCCGAGCTCCGTGCGGCCAACGGCCTCGAGCACACGCACCCTCTACCGGAAGCGTTCTGGGGCGCCCCCACTGACATGCGCTGCCTGGCGAAGGCCGTGGATCAACTCCGCGCGACCGGGCATACATACCACATCCAGCGACTCATGGTACTGGGCAACCTCGCGCTCATCGCGCGCGTGGACCCACGGGAGCTCAACGAGTGGTTTCTCGGCTGTTACGTGGACGCGCTCGACTGGGTGGTCACGCCCAACGTCATGGGAATGAGCCAGTTCGCGGACCTCGGCTCCTTCACGTCGAAGCCCTACGCGGCCAGCGGCAACTATGTGAATCGCATGAGTGATCACTGCACGGCGTGCGTCTTCGATCCGAAAGAGACCGTCGGCCAGAATGCCTGCCCGCTCAACAGTCTCTACTGGGACTTCATCGATCATCATCGGGAGACGTGGTCGCAGAACCACCGCATGAGGCTGATGGTGCGGAACTGGGAACGCCGGGACGAGGGGGAACGAGCGGCGATTCTCGAGCGGGCCAAGCAGGTACGCGCTGCCCTTACTGACGGCTCACTCTGACGCTTGCGGCTCGCTGGCCGGATCACCCCGATCCGAGGCGCTTCCGAGGCCTAACGCTTTATTCGCTTCGTCAACGTGCGGTCCAGCGCGTTCGCGAACTCCCGCTTGTCGCTGGCGACGAAGGCGCTGGGTCCCCCCGTCTCGACCCCCGTCGTGCGGAGAGAGTCCATGAAATCCCGGATGGAGAGTCGTTCGCGCACGTTCTCGGGCGTGTACCGTTCTCCGCGCGGGTCCAGCACCTCGAGTCCTTTCTCGACGAGGACCGCCGCAAGCGGGATGTCGGCGGTGATGGCCAGGTCTCCAGGATCGGAGCGCTCCGCGATGTAGTGGTCCGCGACATCTGGACCGTGCTGCACGAGCACCGTAGTCACGAAGCGATTGTTGAGCGGAGTCGCGAGCCGGTGGTTCGCGACGAGCACCGTCGCGATCTCGAGCCGCAGCGCGGCACGGAAGACGACCTCCTTCACGTCGCGCGGAGCCGCGTCGGCGTCGACCCAGATCGTGAAGCCGCCGTCCACGGTCAGCGCGCCGCAGGGGTGAGGGTCCCGATACTCACACCCTATCGAGACGAGGGGATCAGCACCCACTCCTCCTGGGGGGCGACCAACCACTCGGCACCCGCATCGGTCACGACGACCATCTCCTCCACTGAGATCGTCTTCGTCGTTCCGTCGTCCTGTGGCCAGCCGAAGAACCCGTCGAACGCGAAGGTGTGTCCGGGCCTGAGCTCTCGGGACGCGTCCCCACTCGGTGGCGCCCCGCCCGCCGCGCCTCCCAGGCGAGGCCCGACGTCGTGCGCCCAATAACCGACCGGGTGCCCGGTGCTCCAGATGATCGGAATCGAGCCGTGCCGCTCGAGCACCTCACGCTGGGCGCGGTCCACGTCCCACCCCCTCACGCCCGGGCGCATGGCGTCGAAGGCCGCCCGACTTCCCTCGCGCGCGTGCTGCCACCGTGCCAGCATCTCCTGGGGTGCGTCCGTCTCTCCTGGGCGAAGGACGTAGGCGAAGCGCTGAATGTCGGTCACCCACATCCCGTGGACCTTGATGCCGAAGTCGGTCTGGATGACGTCACCCGGCTGGATCACTTTCTCGGTCGCGTGGGAGTGCCCCCGGTCGGGACCGGAGTTCACATTCGGGTTCTGATCCGGAGCCCAGCCGTCGACGACGCCGAGCTGCGCCATCCGCATCTTGAGGAACCGCGCCAGGTCGGCGTCGGTCGTGACGCCTGGCTCGACCATCGCGTACGCCTCGAGCTCGAGTCTCTCGGTCAGCTCGGCAGCGCGTCGCATGATGTCGACCTCGCGGGGCAGCTTCACCGAGAGCCATTCGATGATCACCTCCTCGGACGAGGCCAGCCGCGAGGCGAGTCCCGGTCCCAAGGCCCGCACCAAAGCGTTCCGCTGGGTCCAGGAGAGCCCGTCGGCGATGTTGCGATTGCTGCTATTCACGGCAATGCGATCGGGATCACGGGCCGACAGCTCCTCGGCGACCGCGTCGAACATGTTCGTGCCCCGACGGACCGAGCGAACGGAGTCGAGCGGGGTCACTTCGGAGAGGGCGGTCGCCTCCGTCTCCGGGGACACCGCGAGCGACTCCAGCGTGCCGTCGTCGCGGAGGAAGAAGAGGAACGCGGCCAGCCCACCGGCGTTCTCCGCCCCCACGTGGGCGGCGATCGGATCGTTGGCGTTCTCTCGTGCCATGACCACCCAGGCGTCGACCCCGGCACGCCGCATGGCGGGGGCGAGTAGGGTGCGAATACGCTCCTCGCGAATCGACGGCCACAGGTCCGGATCGTCTGGAAAGGGCAGCGTCTCGGCGATCGTGGGAGGCCGGTCGGGGGTTCCGGCGTCCGGCGCACATGCGCCCGCGATCGCGAGGATCGCGACGACAGAAGCAATCGCCTTCGAGGTCTTCACGAGGTGCCTCTCCGGGCGACATCATACGCCACGATGCCAACGCCGAGCGCGAGGACCAATCCCGCGGCGATCGGCGGAATCTCCAGCGCACGATCGACGTCGGCCGACGCCTGAATCGGTCCCAGCTCGATCGTCTCCCGCTCCGTATACGGGATCTCGCCCAGCCAGAGCGCTACGCCACCGACCACAGCGAGAATGATGCCGAACACGATCCTTCCCATGGTGTCGCCTCCCAGGAAATCACTTCCGCAACCCTCAACCATCGCACGGTGGCGAAGTCCCGTCCAAGGGGGAATGGGGCAGCGCCGCCAGCGCACGGTCGGGATCCTTCGCGACGACGCCCGTATTAAGCGTGCGAAGCCCTCAAGCCCACCCGACGAGGAGCCCGAACGTGAATGTCCGACCCGCAACCCTGGCCTTGTCGGCCGTGGTGCTGATGTCCACCGACGCGGAGGCCCAGCGGTTCGTCGCCGTGCCGCCACCACCGAACCAACCGATGGCGGAGGACTTCGACCCGGAGAGGGCGCTTTTCTTCGCGACCCCGAATTTCGTGCCGCTCAGGAATCCGGAGTGGACGCCGCTCTCCGGGGCGCTGGGCGCGCGCGACGTGGCCGCGGACACGCCGGTGCTCACCTTCGAGGCCGGCGGCAAGACGCTGGTCCTCGTGTCGAGTCAGATGTCGTATCACCACGTCGCGCAGGGCGAGATGGCGGGCGAACCGTGGATGGTCACCTTCTGAGTGGTCTGCAACTCAGGGGTCAGGATGACTCCACGCGTGGGTGACGAGGTTCACTGGTTCGCGGAGCAGGGCCTGTTTGATGGGCTCTTTCTCATGCGGGACGAGCAGTCGGGGACGTTCTGGGATCACATGACGGGCGAGGCGGTGTACGGACCGCTGGTCGGACAAAAGCTCGAGGTGGACGCGCTGGTCCAGACCACGGTCGAGCGCGCACTGCAGGCCGATCCGGACGCCATGGTGACGCTGTCGCCTCAGGCCATTCGCACCGACGACCAGATGAAGGTCGGCGGGCTCCTGGCGGGCATACGGGGCAGACTCAACGGGTTCTTCCAGTCGACCGTCGAGCGGGAAGACGAGCGCCGCCCGACGATGGATCTGGGCATGGGCCTGTGGACCGATCATGAGGCGATGTACTACCCGATGGATCGTCTGCGGGACGAAGGGCGAGCGATCGTCGACGCCTTCAGCGGCCGTGATGTCCTCATCTACATCGACCCGAGGACGTTCGTCCCGGCGGCGCTGATCGTGGACGGAGGCGACCCCGAGTGGGAAGGCGAGGTCCTCCGGCTCTCCGACGGTACCTACGTGGAGAACGGCCTGCTCTATGCGGCGAACGGTGACAAGCTCGAGACGCTTCGCCCGTTGCAGGTCTTCACACGCTGGTACGGCTTCTCGCTGACCTTTCCCGGGACCGAGATCTGGGAGGGGCGGGACTGATCAGTCCACGAACGTCAAATACCCGTGGGGATCGTCGTTCTCACCGCGCACCGTCTCGAGGAAGCGCTTTTGGATCTCGAGAGTGATGGGGCCGGCCCTACCCTTCCCGATCTCGATCCGGTCGACACTGCGTATCGGGGTGACCTCGGCGGCCGTTCCGGTGAAGAAGAGCTCATCCACGGTGTAGAGCTCTTCCCGCGGCACCATCCGGGCCTCGACCTCGTACCCCAGATCGCGTGCCATCTGGATGACGGCGCTACGCGTGATGCCCGCGAGTGAGGTGCCATCCAGCACGGGAGTGATGATCTTGCCCTCGTCGACCAGGAAGAGGTTCATGCCGCTTCCTTCGCTGACCGTACCACCGGGTGCGAGCGCGATCGCGTCGACGTAGCCGTTCGCGACGGCCTCCATCTTCATGAGCTGCGCGTTCACATAGTGCCCGCCGGCCTTTGCGCGTGCGGGGAACGTGTTCGGCGCCATCCGACTCCACGACGACACGCACACGTCGACGCCGGCCTCCAAGGCTTCCTGGCCCAAGTACGTGCCCCACCCCCACGCGGCGACGTACGTGTCGATGGGGCTGAGCGTCGGGTCCAACCCCGGCGTGCCGTACCCACGCAGGATCATCGGGCGGATATAGCAGTTCGTGAGCCCGTTCTTGCGAATGACCTCGAGGCACACATTGAACAGCGTGTCCGCGTCGTACTCGGGGAGCATCCGATAGATGGTCGCCGAGTCGACGAGCCGGTCGATGTGCTCGCGGAGCCGGAAGACGGCCGGGCCCTTGTCCGTGGGGTATGCGCGAATCCCCTCGAAGACGGACGTCCCGAACTGCACGGCGGTGGCGAGGAGGTGGACCTTGCAGTCGTGCCACGCAACGTACTCGCCGTCCTTCCAGATCCAATCCGCTTCCTGAAAGCCTACTGCGCCCATTACACGAGTCCTTTGATCCAGCCGCCGTCCACGGCGACCGATTGTCCAGTGACGTAGGATGCCTGCTCGGAACAGAGAAAGGCCGCAACCGCTCCCAACTCCGGTGGCTCCGCGAGCCTGCCCATCGGGATCTCGGCGGCCCAGCCTTCGTAGACCTGCTCGATGGTCTTGTCATCGCGCTCCGACACCGCCTCCGCCAAATGTATGAGGCGCTCGGTGCGCGTATACCCGGGAAGTACGTTGTTCACCGTCACGTTGTAGCGTGCGACCTCGTTGGAGATCGTCTTGGCGAAGCCGGTGACGCCCGCCCGGATCGAATTCGAGAGGATCAGGCCCTCGACCGGCTGCTTCACGGAGATCGACGTGACGTTGACGATGCGGCCCCATCGACGCTGCTTCATTCCGGGAAGCGCCGCGCGAACGAGGTTCACGACGCTCTCGAAGTTTTGCGCGATGGCCTCGCGCCACACCTCGGCGGAATGGTCCTCGAACATTCCCGCCGGAGGTCCGCCGGTGTTCGTGACGAGGATGTCGACCTGCCCGAACGCCGCCTCGGCCTTCGTGATCAGGCTCGTCGCGCCGTCCGGCTCGCTGAGGTCGGACGCCACCGACGCGACGTCGGCCCCGGTCGCGGCCACGATCTCGTCCTTGACGGCCGCCAGCTTGTCGGCCGAGCGCGAGTTGATGACGAGCTTCACGCCTTCGGCGGCGAGCACGTCCGCGATCGCCCGTCCGAGGCCCTGACTGGAGCCCGCCACGACGGCGACCTTGCCTTCGATTCCTAGATCCATGTTGTGTCCGGGTGTGCGGCGGGGGCCCAACGAGACGAGAAGCGAACCGCCGCTCGGGAAGTCGGGCGCGGCCGGCGTCGACTCAGCGGTCGTGGAAGTACGAGTCGGTGCCGTCCAGCCAGTCCTGACGAGGCGGGCTGAAGACGTCGACGTCGAAGGTGTCTTCCAACGCCTCGGCCTTGTGAGGCACGTTCGAGGGGATGTACATGACTTCGCCGGCGGAGACGACGCGCTCCTCGTACCCTTCTTCGCCCTCGTTGCCGATCCAGAACCGGAGCGCGCCCTCGACGATCCACGTGAGCTGTTCGTTCTCGTGATGGTGCTTCGGGACGATCGCTCCCTTCTCCAAGTAGACCTGGGCGAGCATCATGCGATCGCCCGTGAACAAGCGGCGCGCGATGTCGCTGGTGACGTCTTCGCGTGTGATTTCGTCCCACTTTTCGTGACGGACCAGGGGGTCGCTCATATCGGGGCTCGGTGCCGTGACGGCGATGTCGCGGCGTACGGTTCGGGTACGTGGCGGTGCTCGGAGGACCGGCCAAAGGGCGGCACCCGACCCTGGATGTCAATGGGGTCGTGGCACTTCCGGATTCTGCAAAGTCGACCGCAACTCGGATTCGGGATCCCGACGGTGCGCTCGGGGTTCGATGTCGTCCGGCTGGGCACCCGCGCCGCGTCGCGGCCGGCTGCCCATGGATTGCGCGGAGGAACGAATGAGCGAACGAGTCGAAAAATCGGAGCAAGAGTGGCGCTCGCTGTTGTCGGACGAGGAGTACCACGTTCTCAGGAAGAAGGGCACCGAACGGGCGTTCACCGGTCGCTACCATGACGAGAAGACGCCGGGCGTGTACCGGTGTCGGGGTTGTGGAACGCCCCTGTTCTCGTCGGACACCAAGTACGACTCGGGCACCGGCTGGCCGTCGTTCTACGACGTCGTCGAGGAGGCCAACGTCAGAGAGGAGATCGACCGAAAGCTCTTCATGAAGAGAACCGAAGTGCTGTGCGCCGCGTGCGACGGTCACCTCGGCCACGTCTTTCCGGACGGCCCGGACCCGACGGGTCTGCGCTACTGCATCAACTCGGCCGCGTTGGAGCTCGACCCGAACGAGGGCGAGCAGGAGTCGTGAGCCGTCGTCACGCGCGGTCCGCGCTCGTGCTGGTCGCGATCCTCGGCGCTTGTGGTCGGGGCTCGGAACCCGTGCCCCAACCCGGACAGAACAGAGGGATCACCCCGGACCTCAGAGGGCGGCGGGTGATCGTCCTCCCGGTGCAGATCGTGGCCGGGGTCGAGGGCGATCCGTCCGCCGAGCTCGCGTTCGCGCTCACGGGGCGGAGCGACGAAGTCGACTGGGTGCTCGAGCCGGAGATCCTGGAGATCCTCGAGCGCTCCCCGGCGATGCAGACCAGCACACGGGGGCTGCCCGTCAGCCTGTTTCTTCAGGCGGAGGTCGATCGTGTGGGCGATCCGCTCTACGGCCAGCTCCGGCGCATGTCTGCCCTGGTCAACGCCGAGGCCGTCCTCCTTCCGATCCGGGCGTCCTTCGAGGCGAACGCCCAGATCGAGGGGAGCACGCCGAGGGTGCGGCTCGTCGCGACGCTCATCGAGCCCCGGGACGGCCGCGTCATGTGGTACGGGGTGGAGGAGGGTGACGACTTTCCACGCGGCGACCCCCGGGGACTCGCCTCGGCGGCCGAGCGAATGGCGCGCACGATTCTCTGGTACGCCGAGCAGCAACAGGCACTGCCCCGATGATCTCACACCCTTCGAGGTGGCTCGGACCCGGGCTCCGGACCGCGGCGTTGCTGCTATCATGCGCGGCGTTCGCGGCGTGCCAGCCGCCCGCCGAGGATCTTCCGCTACCGACCACCGAAGAGGTCGAGAGCTACTACGAATACGCGTCTGGACTCGACGCGGAAGTCGTGGGGAATGTGGCGGTCATCACGGTCGAGCAGTCCGCTCAACAGCTTCGCAGGGGTGGAAGGCTTTGGGCGATGGTCGGTCCCTATATCTTCCTTTTCACGGAAGAGACGCGGCGATTGTTCGAAGACTATCCTGGACTCGCGGCCGTACGCGTGAACACGCGCGTGGGGAGTGCGCAGGTGGCGACGGCGCTCTTGGCACGAGATGAGTTGCCCGACATTCTCTGGAGGCGCTCGCTGAACATCGCGGGTAAGGCGCGGCGGGACGGAACCCAGCAGATGACCCTGCTCGAGGATCTCGTCGAGTGGGGCGAGGCGCACACCGAGCACGAGTACAACGAGCGATTCATCCGGCGCTGATCGGGCCGGACCCTCCTACTTCATCAGTCAGAGTTCATGGCCCAGACCATCACCGTGATCCCAGGAGACGGGATCGGACCCGAGGTAACGGACGCCACCCTCGACGTTTTGAATGCAGCCGGCGCCGAGCTCGAGTACGACATGCAGTTGGCGGGGCTCATCGCCCTCCAGGAGCTCCGCAATCCGCTCCCACAGGCGACGATGGCCTCCGCCGAGAAGAACCGGATTCTGCTCAAAGGGCCGCTGACGACGCCTTCCGGATCCGGTTTTCGCTCGATCAACGTGGAGCTGAGGAAGGCGTTCGACCTGTTCGCCAATGTCCGGCCGGTGCGGACGATCGTTCCGGGTGGGCGTTACGAGGACATCGACCTCGTGCTCATCCGGGAGAATACCGAGGGTTTGTACGTCGGTGTCGAGCATTACATCGGCATGCACGGTGACCCGCGCGCGGCCGCGGAATCGGTCATGATCATCACGCGGTTCGGCGCCGAGCGCGTGGTCCGATACGCCTTCGAGTACGCTCGCGACAACAACCGCAAGAAGGTCACGCTCGCGCACAAGGCGAACATCCTGAAGTACACCCAGGGCCTCTTCCTCGATGTCGGCCGCGAGGTCGCCGAGGAGTTCCCGGACATCGAGTGGGAGGATCGCATCATCGACGCGACCGCCATGCAATTGGTGCTCGACCCGTACAGGTTCGACGTCCTCGTCATGGAGAACATGTTCGGTGACATCCTCTCGGATCTCATGGCCGGCCTGGTCGGCGGGCTCGGTTTCGCGCCGGCCGGCAACATCGGCCATGACGCCGCCATGTTCGAGGCCGTGCACGGATCGGCACCCGACATCGCGGGGAAGGGCATCGCCAACCCGACCGGCCTTCTTTTGTCGGCGTGCCTGATGCTCGATCACCTGAAACAGGACGAGACAGCCGACCGGATCCGGGCGGCCGTGCAGACGGTGGTCGAGGCGGGCGAGGCGCGCACCGTCGACATGGGTGGAGGCGCGACGACCAAGCAGTTCACCCAAGCGCTGATCCGGGCGCTCGCGTAGCGGGTCGCGATGGATCGCGCGCGGGTGTCGTGGCGGGACCGGTATCCGGACGAGGTAACGTGCGTCCGGTGCCTCGAGGTGTACGATCAGATGATGCTCGATCGGCTCCTCTGGTGCGACGGGTGTCGCCGTCGAGCCCGAGCCAGGGCCTCGTGGTGGGGATGGCTCGGAGGGGTCGCCTTCGGACTGGTGCTCGCGGCGTACGTGTGGCTCGTCATCAAGCCGAGCGACCTGGTCATCGGCGGATGGACCGCCACGGTGGTCGCCGGCATGTGGATCGGCTCGAAGGTGGCTCGGGAGCTCGTCTACGGTGGGATGCGCTTCACGAACGCGCGCGCCGTCGAGGCCGTGCCGCCCACCACGTCCGATCCCGGCTCCGCCTCCTCCGATCCGGGGTCGACCTCTCCCGATCCCGACGACCTAGAGTAGATTTCGGCGCTTCGAAGCCCACGTTGACCGCGCTTCGGACGCCCCCTTCCAACGACAATGGACGACGACGATGGCCCGCTTCGAAGGCATCGATTTCTACAACCTCGACGCGCTCTTCTCCGAAGAGGAGCGGATGGTTCGCGACACCATTCGCAGCTGGGTCGAGGACCGGCTCATGCCGGTCATCGGCCAAGCCTACATCCAGCGGAAATTCCCGACGGAGTTGATCCCGGAGCTCGGCGAGCTCGGCGTCCTCGGTGCGAATCTCCCGGAAGAGTACGGGTGCGCCGGCCTCAACAACGTCTCGTACGGGCTCATCATGCAGGAGTTGGAGCGCGGCGATTCCGGCATCCGCTCGTTCGTGTCGGTTCAAGGTGCGCTCGTCATGTATCCGATCTTCGCCTTCGGCAGCGAAGAGCAGCGGAAGGAGTGGCTACCGAAGCTCGCGACGGGCGAGGCGATCGGCTGCTTCGGTCTGACGGAACCCGACTACGGCTCGAACCCGGCGGGCATGATCACCCGTGCGGAGAAGACCGCCGATGGCTGGCGCCTGAACGGCGCCAAGATGTGGATCACCAACGGCTCCATGGCCGACGTCGCGGTCGTCTGGGCCCAGACCGGTGAGCTCGGTGACGTGAAGGGCATCCGCGGCTTCGTGGTACCGACCGACACGCCCGGGTTCAGCGCCAAGGATCAGAAGGGCAAGCTCTCGCTCCTGGCGTCCGATACGTCGGAGTTGGTGCTCGAGGATGTCGATGTGCCGGAAGGCGCGATGATGCCCGGCAGCACCGGCGGACTGAAGCACCCGCTCATGTGCCTGACGCAGGCACGCTACGGCATCGCGTGGGGCGCCGTCGGCGCGGCGATGGCGTGCTTCCACGAAGCCCTCTCCTATTCGAAGGAGCGAGTCATGTTCGACGAGCCGATCGGGGGCAAGCAGATCCAGCAGGTACGCCTTGCCGACATGCTCACGAGCATCACGCAGGGTCAGCTCGTCACGTATCGCCTGGGCCGCATGAAGGACGAGGGCACGATGACCGCCCAGCAGGTTTCACTCGCCAAGCGCGCCAACTGCGACATGGCCACGGACATCGCCCGGGAAGCGCGACGTCTCCTGGGCGGCAACGGCATCCTCGTCGAGTACCACTCGATGAGGCACATGGCCAATCTCGAGTCGGTGTATACGTACGAGGGCACGCACGACATCCACAGCCTCATCCTGGGTCAGACGCTCACCGGCCTGAACGCCTTTTGAGCGGGGCCCCGGCGGCGGTTTCATGAAACACCCATGAAACGTCGGCGAGGGTCTGATGGAACGTGTGCGGGCTCTGACGCTCCTGTCCTTTTGACAGCTCAGAGGGCGTGGCGCGCGACGATCGCCTGAGACGCGGGGATTGGGCCGCGCGGTCCGCATCCTGCACTATGGAGGTGCGCGCGGCGTCGATCCGGCGCCATAGAACCGTCGTGAGTCCGGAGATCGGATGAAGGTGTCGCTGAAGAGCTCCCTCATGGGGCTCGTCCTGCTGGTGCTGCTGCTCGGCCTCGTGCCGGCGGGGCTGCTCCTGGACCGACGATTGGTCGGCGCCCTGGAGCAGGGTGTGCGCGACGACCTGAGCACGGCGCCGCTCGTGCTGCGCGATCGGTGGCAGAACCAGGCGGGCGCACGGATGATGCACGCCCGTGAGATGGCGCTCGACCCGGTGCTCGTCGCGGCGCTGATAGCGGGCGATCCGGCGGCGGCCATGCTTCGGGCGGAACAGATCGCGGGAGCCTTTCCGGGCGAGTCCGCGGTCGTGATCGGTGCCGACGGCGGGCCGTGGATGGGCCCCGAGATTCACCAGGACATCGTGGACTCGACGCGTGCCGGTGTCGCGCCGGTCATGGTCATGGAGTCGGGTGACGAGCTGGGGACCGTCGCCATCGCTCCGGTGGACGAAGACGGTGCCTGGCGCGGGGCGGTCGGCGTGTGGGTGCCGATGACGAGCGACGAGGCCGCCCGACTCTCGGTGCTGACCCGCTCCGATGTGTTGCTCATGGCCCCCGACGAGGATCTCGCGGCGTATACGGGACGAGCGGAGCCGGCCATGGGCCTGTTCGGGCTTCTCGCCCGGCAGCCGGTCAGCGACGAGGTGCGGGAGTTCGCGCTCGAGGGGGAGCGCTACCTGCTCACCAGCGCTCACCTTCCGGGTGGCGCGCGCGTCACGTTCGTTCGCGCGCTGAGCGAAGAGCTGGCGGTGGTGCCGACGTTGCGCGCGGTCGGTGCCGGCGTCTTCGGCCTGGCGCTGGTCCTGGCGCTCGCGGTCGGCGTCTGGTTCGCGACCCGCCTCGCGCGGCCGGTCGGGTCGGTCGCGGGTGCCGCGGCACGCATCAGCCAGGGCGATTTCAACGCGCCTGTCGAGCGGTCGGTCGTCGCGGAGGTCGATCAGGTCGCCGAGGCGTTCGAGGTCATGCGCGACGCCTTGGAGGTACGGATCGAAGAGCTTGCCCACGCGAACCGCGAGCTCGAAGACCGGCAGGAGCGGCTCGGCGTGCTTCAGGCCGAATTGGTGCAGCGTGACAGGCTTTCCGCCGCGTCACGGTTGCTGGCACAGCTCGCGCACGAGATCCGCAACCCGGTCGCGAGCGTCCGTAACTGCCTGGAGGTTCTGCGCAGACGCGTACAGGGCGACGAGGAGGCGAGCGAGCTCGCCGACCTCGCGATCGATGAGCTGCTCCGCATGCATGAGCTCGCCGAGCAAATGCTGGACCTCCATCGGCCCCGCGGCGAAGAGGGCGACTGTGACGCCGCTCGCATCGTTCGCGATGTCGCGTCGGTCGCGCGCGTCGGGCTGGGAGACCGCGACATCGTGATCAACGTCGATGCTCCTGACTCGGCTCCGGCCGAGATCCCGGGTGACTCGCTCAAGCAGGTCCTGCTCAACCTCTTCCAGAATGCTCAGGACGCGATGGGCGATCGGGGTGTGATCGATGTCCGCGTAACATCCACTGCCGGCAACGTCCGCATCGACGTGGTCGATTCCGGTCCCGGAATCACCGACGAGGCACTCCCCCAGCTCTTCGATCCTTTCTTCACGACGAAGGCCGACGTTCAGGGGGTCGGCCTCGGCCTTTTCACCGCGGCCGGGATCGTGCGCACGCACGGCGGACGCATCGCCGCGGCGAATCGGTCGGACCGCTCCGGCGCGCGACTGACCGTGGAAGTGCCTCAACGCTCCGCGGTCCGCGCGGAGGCATCGGCATGAGCGGCTCGCGGCTCCTGATCGTAGACGATGACCGGACGTTCCGTCTGTCGACCGCGGCACTCCTCAGGCAAGACGGCCACGAGGTGGCCGAGGCACCCGACGGACAGGCGGCGATCGAGACGCTGGCGCAGGAGCGGTTCGACCTGATCCTGCTGGACCTGCGGATGCCGGGCCTGGACGGGATCGGACTCGTCGAGGTGCTACGAAAGTGGGGCCACGACACGCCGATCCTGATCATCAGCGGATACGGCACGGTCGACACCGCCGTCGACGCGCTCCACACCGGGGCAGACGACTTCCTCACGAAGCCGGTGGAGCCCGACGTCTTGAGCGCGCGCGTCGAGGAGCTGCTCGAGCGGAGGCCGACGCGCTCGAAAGAAACCGAGGCACGGCGCGGCGGCATCATCGGCCGCTCGCCGGCGATCCGCAGCGTCCTGGAAATCGTGGAACGGGTCGCTCCGACCGACGCGACGGTGCTCATCACCGGCGAGACCGGCACGGGCAAGGAACTCGTCGCGAGGGCGATCCACGATCAATCCGAGCGCGCGGGTGGCCCGTTCGTGGCGGTCAACTGCGCCTCGCTCGCCGAGGGGCTTCTCGAGTCCGAGCTGTTCGGGCATACGAAGGGGGCGTTCACCGGGGCGGTCCGGCAGCGGAAGGGGCTCTTCGAAGCCGGACAAGGCGGAACGATCCTTCTCGACGAGATCGGTGACGTGTCGGCCGCCGTACAACACAGGCTCCTGCGCGTCCTTCAGGAGCGTGAGCTGACCCCTGTGGGTGCGGTGCGGCCCGTGTCCGTCGACGTCCGCGTCGTGGCCGCGACCAACAAGGACCTTCGGGTCGAGATGGAGGCCGGCCGATTCCGCGACGACCTGTACTATCGGCTCAACGTGGTGCGCATCGAGCTCCCGCCTCTGCGCGCGCGCAAAGAGGACATCCCTCTTCTGGTCGAGGCCTTCCACGATCGCGTCGGGAGACGCCCCCATGCGGGCTGTTCACCGATGGCGATGCGGCTGCTTCAAGCCCATACGTGGCCGGGCAACGTCCGGGAGCTCTTCGCCGCGCTCAAGAGCGCGCACATTCGCGCGGGCGACCGTCGGATCGAGGCGCAGCACCTGCCGGAGGAGGTACGGGACAGCCGCGCCGACGGACCCGAAAGCGACGGCTCGGAGCGGTATCGAAGGTCCGAGCCGGTCGAAGACGAGCGGACCGCGATCGAGAACGCACTCGCCCGCTACGGTGGCACGAGAACCGACGCGGCCCGCGCGCTGGGTATGAGCCGCACGACGCTTTGGCGAAAGATGAAGGAGTACGGCATCGATGGCTGACGGACTGCGCTCCATGCGTTGGCGCGCGGCCATCGGAGTCCTGACCCTCGGGTTGGTCCTGGCCTGGGTGAAGATGGCGGGGGGCACCGCCTACCTCATCCAGATCGACTACACGTGGGTGCGGGACGTGCTCGACAGCGCCGACGTCGAGATCGACGGCGAAGTCGCCGGGATCCTCCAGCGGTACGGCCGCAGCAACTTCGTCACGGGCTTCGAGGTCGCGCCCGGGGAGCACGTCGTCCGCGTGCTTTCGGACGAGTGCGTCAGCGTGCCGGACACGGCCCGCCTCGGCGGCGACTACGGCCGAAGGGTCACCTTCATGGCCGATGTCGACGACGGACTCACGTGTCGGGTGATCCTCCGCTGACGCCCCGAGTGTCCCCGGCCGTCACGTCCGTCTCTTCGTCCCTCTTGATCGTGACGAGGTTGATGCTGCGGAGTCGGTCGCGACGCGCCTTCGAGCGGCTCCGAAGCGTCGTGCCGACGAAGAGCAGCCCCCCGAGCGCGACCACGATCAGCGGGATGTTGTACTTGGTGCGCCCGATCGCGAAGCTCCCGATGACGTCACGTATGGCTGCCGGAGCGCCACGCTTCCACACGGGTTCGCCCGAGGTGAACTGAAGCGCGTAGCTGACTTCGTCGTAGGGGACGACCGCCGTGTAGGTGACTTCGACCAGTCCCCTCCTGGGTGACTCCACTCGCTGATACCAACCCCACGCCTCTCGACCGTCGATCGTCAGGGCTTCGATGTCGGCGAAGATCTCATCGGGATCGCTCGCGGCGGCCATGGCTTGCTCACGCGCCTGGATGACATCTTCGAGCGCGAACGAGACAGGGTGCTCGTCCACGTAGATCAGGCTGACGCCACTCACATCGGTATGCACCCACGCGGTGTGCGAGGTGACGTCCACATCCGGGAAGGTCCGTCGCTGGGCGTACGTGTCCGGCTGCAGGAGGAAGCCGGGTGGGGGTTCTTGGATTTGGGGGCCGTCGAAGCGCGGAATCTGGCATCCGGATGCGACGACGACGGCGACGGTGAGGGCGGACGCGGCGCGACGGCTCTTCACGGTTCGGCTCCGTTCGGAGTGACGTTCCTTCACGGTGCACCGAGTGGCGTTGTGGCGCCAGATGTTTCTGGCGCCGGGCGCTTGTTCCGGCTGGGCCGACGGGTGCATGTTGCCCCCCCGTCCCGGCCTACACCGCCGGCGTGGGGCGTTGCCCAAGAGTCGCCACGAATTCAGGAGCTCCCACCCATGTGCCACCCTCGCCTTCGTTTGCACTGGATGCTGTTCGCCTCGATCACCTTGCTCGTCGCCACTACGCCGATCCTGGCGCAGGACCTGGCAGACGTGGAGATCGAGACCCTGAGGGTCGCCGACGGCGTATACATGCTCGTGGGTCAGGGCGGCAATATCGGGGTCTCGGTAGGCGAGGACGGCGTCTTCGTCATCGACGACCAGTTCGCGCCGCTCACGGAGAAGATCCTCGCCGCGATCGCGGCGATCTCGTCAGAGCCGGTGCGCTTCGTCTTCAACACCCATTGGCATGGCGACCACACCGGTGGAAACGAGAACATGGGAGAGGCGGGCGCGCTCATCGTCGCGCACGACAACGTGCGCGAGCGGATGAGCGTCGAGCAGGTTCTCGAGCGGATCGGGCGCGCGGCCTCCACGACGCCGGCGTCGCCGGAAGGGGCGCTGCCCGTCGTCACGTTCAGCGAGGACGTCTCGTTTCATATCAACGGGACGGAGCTGCACGCGTTCCACGTCTCCAACGCACACACCGACGGCGACGCCATCGTGCATTTCGTGGGACCCAACGTCGTTCACATGGGCGACACGTTCTTCCGAGATCGCTTTCCCTTCATCGATACCGCGACGGGGGGCTCCATCGATGGCCTGATCGCAGCCGCGGGTGACGCGCTCGCCGTCATGGACGCCGACACGCGGATCATCCCCGGGCACGGGGTGCTCTCGGGACGAGAGGATCTCCGCGCGTACCGCGACGCCTTGAAGACGATGCGAGACGCCGTCGCCGCGCTCATGCAGCGGGGCATGAGCCTCGAGCAGATTCAGCAGGCTCGACCGATCCGGGCGCAGGCCGCGGCGTGGGGACAAGATCGGGCGGCCGAAGACAGCTTCGTGGCCACGATCCATTACGGACTCGGCGGAACCTGACGCTCCGCAAACCGGGTCGACTCGGAGCCTCGGTACCGTAGTTCTACGTACAAAACCTTGCACCCAGGTCAGGGATCTCCCTACAGATAGCTTGTACCAATCGTCACAAATTGGCCCTGTAGACTTCGAGGCCCTTAACCGGGACGGCTCAATGGCCGACCGACTGGAGGAAGACGAAATGGGTCAGACGCGAAGAAAGCTGGCGCTCCTGCCGCTTTCGGTCGTCGGACTGGCGCTGACTGCGGGGTGCGTGGACGAGAAGATCGTCTTCCAGGACCGAGAACTCTTCGAGGAACCCCTCGCCGTGGCGGGAAGCTTCCTTGGCTATACGGATCACACCACGAAGCTCACCGTGTGCGGCAACTGCCACATCGAGAAGCAGGGCAACTGGGAAGAGACCGCGCACGCGAACGCGTGGGCCGGTCTCCAGGACAGTGGTGCTGCACAGGCCGTCTGCGAGGGATGCCACACGGTCGGCCAGCTCGGGAACACCGTGTCCGATGTCGCCGGCTACGAAGCCACCGGTGAGGAGCGGTACGAAGACGTGCAGTGCGAAGCCTGTCATGGACCGGGCCTCGAGCACGTCCAGAACCCGACCGACCTAACCGTCCCGCTGGCGCCGCTCAACGTCGGCGTCGACGCCACGCAAGGCTGCGGCGAGTGCCACTCGGATTCGCATCATCCGTTCGTGGAAGAGTGGAATGCCTCACGGCACGGTGGAGGCGCCAATCGACCGCAGTATCGCAACCGCGAAGGATGCGACGCCTGTCACGGCGGTGAAGGCGCGCTGCGGGCGTGGGGGGTGAACACGGAATACCTGGAGAAGGGGCAGGGTGACGAAATCGGAATCACCTGCGCCGTCTGCCACGATCCGCATGACGCGACCAACGAGCATCAGCTTCGTTGGCCGATCGACTCGCGGAACGTGGACGAGAACCTCTGCATGAAATGCCACCAACGCAGGGCGATTCCCGATCTCGACAATCCACAGCGTGGTCCGCACTCTCCGCAGGGTCCGCTGCTGCTCGGCGAGAACGTGGGCTGGATCCCCCCGAACTTCGCCTATAACGACCAGCTGATTCGCGGAACGCATGGAAGCGACGCGAACGCGGAGCTCTGCGCCACGTGTCACCTCAACTCGTACACGGTCACCGACCCGGCGTCGGGTGACTTCGTCTTCAGCGCGACCGGCCACCTGTTCAAGCCGACTCCGTGCGTAGACGCAGCGGGCATCCCGACGGCGGACGATTCGTGCGGCCAGAACGTGACCGAACGCTCGTTCGACTCCTGCACTTCGGCCGGCTGCCACGGCAGTGAGGACGCCGCATTGTCGGCCAAGTTGATCGCCCAGGCGCGCATTGCCAATCTGGTTGCGGAGTTGGATGACCTGCTCGCCCTGGTCCCGGCGACGGAATTCGACAATGACGACGGCATCTTCACGGTCGCCGAGGGCGCGAACTTCAACGCGGGTCTCGGTGACATCGTGAGCTCCGCCGTCCACAATCCGTTCCTGACCGAGGCCCTGCTCACCGCGAGCATTCAGGCGGTCGAAGACACGTACGGTGTGCCGGCTCCACCTGCGTTGGTCCTCGAGAACATCCTGGGCTCGAAGATCACAGTGGGGAATTAGCCAGAACGACGCGGATCGACGCGGGGCTGCGGGGTGGCCGTCCGGTGAAGATCGCCGGGCGGCCACTTTCGCGTCGCGGTCACCGCGGCCAAGAAACGCACTTTCACCGACCGACCAAGCAGACGGGTTGCCCCGATGACTGACGAAAGGCCGACGGAGCGCGGGCGCGTTGGAGCGCGACTCAGCGCCCTCTCGCCGCTCGCGCTCGGGGTCGTCGGGGTGATCGTCTTCCTCGGCGTGGCCGCCGGCGGCTACTTCGCGTACCGGACGTACGACTACGTGCAGCACGACAACGACTTCTGCATGTCGTGCCACCTCATGGCCGAGCCGTTCGAGCGCTTCGCGAGGAGCGCCCACCAGGAGCTCGGCTGCAAGGCGTGTCATCGACCGAACCTCATCCAGCGGAGCCAGATGGGGCTCACCGCCGTGGTCGACGATCCGGCGGAGGTCTCGGCTCACGCCCCGGTTCCGAACCAGATCTGCGCCGAGTGTCACATCGAGGGCGATCCGGAGCAGTGGAGGTCGATCGCGAATTCGGTGGGCCACCGGGTCCACCTCGAATCCGAGGATTCCACGCTCCAGGGCCTCCAGTGCGTGGAGTGCCACGCGACGTCGATCCACGAGTTCGCGCCGATCGACCGGACGTGCGCCCAGTCGGGATGCCATGAGGACAACACCATCAAGCTCGGCTCGATGGGCGACTACATGATCCACTGCGCGGCATGCCACACCTTCGTGGCTCCGGTCGGGGAGGCGAGCCTATTGGGCACCCCGGAGGACGCCGCGATCCTGCCCGACTTCGAGGAGTGCCTGAGCTGCCACGTCATGCGGACGCTCGTCAGCCTGCCCGACCCGGATCCACACGAGGGAGGGTGCGCGGCGTGTCACGACCCGCACAGGCAGACGGAGCCGTCGGAGGCAGCCGGGTCATGCGCTTCGGTCGGATGCCACGACGACAATCGCGCGTCGACCCCCTTCCATCGGGGCATCGAGCTGGAGACCCTGACGGCGTGCCTCGAGTGTCATCAGGCCCACGATTTCTCGCTGGACGGATCGGACTGTGCGGCGTGCCACGCCGGTGCCGAGGCGCCGACCGACGTGTTGCTCGGGACGCTCGAGTTCGACCACACCCAGCACACGACGGTCGACTGCGGGAGCTGCCATTCGAGCGGCGAAGAGCACGGTGCATCCCCCTTGACCGAGGTCGCGGACTGCCGATCGTGCCACCACGAGCCGGTCGCGTCGGCCGATTGCGCCCAGTGCCACGGACCGGAAGACGCGCCGGACACGATCCATCGCTGGACGCAGTCCATGGTGCTCGACGTCGGTGTGAACGATCCAGACCGCGTGATGATCTTCCCGCACCTGGATCACGCCGACCTCGATTGTGCGTCGTGTCACTCCGAGGGGCTCGCGATGGCGCCGCCCGCCGACCTCGACTGCGCCTCGTGTCACCAGGACCACCATACGCCGGTCTCGGATTGTGCGGCCTGCCACGCGGTCGCTCCTGTCAGCGCGCACCCGCCGACCGAGGCGCATGTCACGTGCAGCGGGGCCGGGTGCCACACAGACGTCCCCTTCGAGAACGTGCCCCGGACCCGGAGCTTTTGCCTGGGGTGCCATCAGGATCTGCGCGATCACGAACCGCAGGAGACCTGCTCGGAATGCCACCAGCTACCGGCCCCGCGCCGACAGACCGGAGGGCTGCCATGAGACCGCTCCTCGCCTTGCTCATCGGCCTGGTGTGGGCTGGGAGCGCAGCGGAGTCGCTCCGTGCGCAGAGTTATCGGGGCTGGGTGAGCAGCTCGATCCACATGGTGGAGCTGCGCCCGATCGCGCTCGACTCGGTGCCGCTCTCCGCCGTGACCGTGGGTCCCGACGGCTCGCTCTTCGACGGATACGCGGTGGCGTGTGGTACGGTCGTCTGTACGGGCCTCTTGCCTCAGGCCAAGGAGCGGACGTTCGCCACGACGCAGGACGCGAGCGTCACCTTCTGGGGTCTCGGCCTCCAGGGGCTGAGCGCGACCGCGCTCGTTCGGATCCGCAGCGACTTCGGTGGCGACGCGGCTTGGCCCCGCTATGGAGACCAGTTCGACGCCATGCTCGCGTACGCGCAGCTGGTACGAGGACCGATGAGGGTTCGAGCGGGCCGCCAGGAAGTCCGATCCGGACTCGGATTCTCCGCCTTCGACGGGGCGAGCGGGTCGTTCGACACGCGGGAGTTCCGGGGGCAGCTGTACGGTGGTCGGAGCCTCGCCCGAGGGCTACGCGTGCCGACGAACGAGGCCGTGCGCGCGCTCGACGACTTCTTCGTCGACCAGGGCGTGTACCTGGTCGGGGGTGCGGCCACCGTGCGGCGGTACGGACTTTCGCTTACCGCGCGCTATCATCGAGAGATCCTGGCCGACCGCTCCGGCCTGGAAAGCGAGCGGGGGTCGCTCGACTTCGCGAGCCTCTTGTCGGGGATGCGCGTCACGGGCTCCATCGACTACGACTTCGCGTTCGAGCGGGTCGGGAAGGGAGACCTCACGCTCTCCGCGCCGCTCCGTGACGGGACGTGGCTGCTCGAGGTGAGCGCCCGCCGGTACGTGCCCTACTTCCAACTCTCCACGATCTGGGGCTTCTTCGATCCGGTCTCGTATTCGGAGGGTCGGGTCAGAGTCGCGTGGTCACGAAGTCAAACGCTCGGGGCCTGGTTCGCGGGCGGGGTCCGCAGCTACGGCGACACGAGAACGCCGGTGGTGCTCAGTGCTTTGGAGGACGTGGGGTGGAGAGCCGATACCGGGATCCGGTGGGAGCCGATGCCTCGCTGGACGTTGGACGCGAGCTACCAGCTCGAGTGGGCGCCAGGAGCGTTCCTGAGCAGCGGAGACGTCGGGGCGCGCTATCAGGCGACGGAGCGGGTCGGTGCGGGCGTCACCCTGGTCACGTTCCAGCAGTTCGAGGAGTACCGATTGGGGCAGGGGCGAGCGGTCGGGCTGGGCGGAAATGCCGACGTCGAGCTGACCGACCGGCTCGAGGCCTTTGGTGGATTCTCTTTGGTGCGACATCGCGACGGCGGGACCGTGTACACCAGCCCGTGGAACCAGACCCGCGCGTGGACGTCTCTGCGCTGGACCCTGGGTGGTGACCCGGGACCGGCCAACCGGGGGGCCAGACGATGACTCGGCAGTTGCTGCTGGGAGGCGTGCTGTTATCGGCCGGAATGTCGGCCGCCGTGCTCTCGCTCGAGGCGCCGATCTCGGCCGTGCAGGAGGACCCGTTTCCCCACGCGGCGCACCAGGGCCTTTTCCCCTTGTGCACCGGATGCCACGAGGGGATCCCGTCGGGTGACGAGGCCGATTGGTACCCGGAGCCGCAGTCGTGCCGAGGATGCCACGACGGGGTCGAACGTGACGAGGTCGTCTGGAACGCTCCGTCGACGCGTGTCGACAATCTGGTGTTCGATCACGTCGAGCACGAACGAGAACGGGCCGAGGACGGCGACCCGCCGGGCGTGTGCGCCGACTGCCACATCGAACCGGGCGCGGGTCGCATGGAGGTCGTCGAGGACATCCAGGTAGGCACGTGCTGGGCGTGCCACGCGCACGAGACCGACGACCACTACGACGTGGCGGCCGAATGCGAGACCTGCCACGTGCCGTTGGCCTCGACCCAGTTTTCCAGAGCCCGCATCGAGGACCTTCCGAAACCCGCGAGCCACGACGCGGAGACCTTCATCGCCCAGGTCCATGGCGAGCTCGCTCCTGGAAGGTCGGATCGGTGCGCGACGTGCCACACGCAGGAGACGTGTGCGTCGTGTCACGTCGACGCGAACATCATCGAGATCGCCGCGATCCCTCGCGCGCCGTCAGCGATGGATCTGCCCCCCCGGGAGGCCGAATATCCGGAGCCTGAATCGCACTTGGACGAGGGCTGGCTCGACGCTCACCAGGTTCAAGCCCAGGTGCGGGAGTGCAGCACCTGTCACACCACCGACGATTGCCGGACCTGCCACGTGTCCTCCGCTCCCGATCTGGTCGCGGCGCTCCCGCGGAGGGTCGACGTGACCGCCCCGGGTGTGATGCTCGATGCCCGGAGCCCGGCGTCGCACGAATCGCTCTTCTTCATGCAGGCGCATTCGGTGCTCGCCTCGGCCGACCAGGCAACGTGCCAGACCTGCCACGTCGACCGCTTCTGTGTGGAGTGTCACGACGCGGGCGTGGGGAGCGGCTACCACCCGCCCAACTTCATGGTCCGTCACGCCGCCGACGCCTACGGGCGTGACTCGGAGTGCTCGACCTGTCACGAAGCTCGCGTCTTCTGTCGGGCCTGCCACGTCGATACCGGACTGGCCGGCTCGAGGGTCGCTGCGCGAGGCTACCACGACGCGACCCCGCTCTGGCTGCTCCAGCACGGACAGGCGGCCCGTCAGGGGCTCGAGAGCTGTGCGAGCTGCCACAGACAGGTGGACTGCACGCGCTGCCACGGCGTGCTCGGGGCGTTCAAGGTCAGTCCGCACGCCTCGGACTTCGACGCGAATCGCGCCTGGCTGCAGAGCCCCCGAACCTGCCTGGCCTGCCATATTGGAAATCCGACCAGGGGAGGGCG
>Ga0224512_10000644_pt1 | contig 36128 bp, 34 predicted proteins | sample SF_May12_sed_USG_4_FD_169103 | JGI IMG/M metagenome (GOLD analysis project Ga0224512, IMG submission 169103) | Sediment microbial communities from San Francisco Bay, California, United States - SF_May12_sed_USGS_13 | ecosystem: Environmental > Aquatic > Marine > Sediment | place: USA... | reverse complement strand
CACGTTGGCGGAGACGGGCTTCTGCTTTTGATGCTCAGCTAATAGTCAGCCGGCCGCCCGCTCCTTTTGGCGTAGCCAGGACCAACCGTTGCTGAGCAATGAATTCATGGCAGCGAGTATTACTGCCCCCAGTACACAGGTCAATTGTTACGCGTGAAACGCTCCCGGCGGCCCACAGCTGAATGCGGGCAGGAGATGCGGCCAGCTACAGCGGATATAGCACCGGCAGGATCACGGAAAACCCGATCCACATAATGATGGTGAGTGGAATCCCCACCCGCAGGAAGTCAGAAAAAGTGTAGCCGCCGGCGCTCAGAATCAACAGATTGGTCTGATACCCATAGGGTGTGGCAAAACTCATATTCGCACCGAATATGACGGCGAGGATAAACGGCTCGGTGCTGACGCCCAGCTGCTGCGCAATACCGATTGCAATCGGGGTGCCGATGACTGCGGCGGCATTGTTGGACACGACATTGGTCATCAGCGTCATAAGGAGGAGGAACGCGCTAAGAATTATCGGCGTCGGCAGTCCGGATGCCGCGCCAACAAAGCTCATCGCGACAAAATCCGCCATGCCGGTCCCCATGAGCGCCTTGCCCAGCGCGAGGGCCGTAACGATGATCATAACGACGGGTATCGACAGCGCGGTCACGGCATCACGCCAGCCGAGGCAGCTTGTGACGATCATCAGACCGAGCCCGACCATCGCGCTCACGGAGATCGGCATGATGCGGAGCGCTGCCGCGAGGACCACGAAGGCCATGATTGCGAGAGCGCGCTTGGCATTGTGCGTGTGCGGGAGATCGGTGGTGCCATCGAGCACGAGCATCGAGCCACTGTCTTTTAGCTTACTGATGGACTCGCTGGACCCTTGCACCAGCAACACATCACCCGCTCTCAAGCGAATCATGTTCAGGTCGCCGGTTACCTGCGAGCTCGGCGCGCGTGCGCGATGCAGCGCAAGCGGCATCAGTCCATAGCTGCTGCTGAACCGGGCCGCGGCGAGGCTGCGCAAGTGAAGCGGTGATCCGCGTGTGACGACGACCTCGGCGAGCTGCTGACCCTCCGCTCTAAGCGGCGTTTCTTCATCGACCGGGTGCTCGATATCCGAGATATTGAACAAGGTCATGCCGAGCAGCTGCTCGTAGTGCTTGAGATTTTCCGGCGAATCTTTGACGAACAACTGGTCTCCGGGTTGCAGCTTCACCGAAGGCAGCTTGGCCAGCACCAGCGACTCGCTGCGCTGAATCTTGTCAATGCGCATCTGCCCGCCGGTCTTGGCGAGCACCTCGGAAAGCGCTTTACCATCGGCGAAGCCACCTTCCTTGACGTGCAGCTGTGCACTAAAAATGCGTGGCGTCGTGTCCGCCATTGGCGGCGTACGGTCAGGCAACAGCCGCGGCGCAACAAGCCACAGAAACAGCAACGCAACTCCGCCAACCACGGCGACCGGGAAGACCCATTCAAACATTGTGAATGTGTGCATGCCGAGATCCTGCGAGATACCGACGACAAGCAGGTTCGTCGAGGTGCCAATCGTCGTAGACATGCCGCCGACGATCGTAGCCAAACCCATCGGCATCATTACGCCCGATACCGGAAACTTGGAGCGCAATGAAGCGCCGACAAGAATCGGCATAAGCAGCACAACGATTGGTGTGTTGTTCATGAACGCGCTGAGAATGGCGCCCGCAACCAGGGTCGTCAGCAGAGCAAGCACAGGCCGCGTTTGCCATGCGCGGCCAACGACGTTCGCCAATGGCTGCAGGGCACCCGTCGTCTCCAGCGCTTTGCCGACCATCATCAATGCGCAGATAGTAACGAGCGCTTCATTGCCAAATCCGGCAAAAAAGTCAGTGACGCCGAGAACTCTCTCGCCGCCCCGCTCGTACGGAAGCAGCTCGAAGCCCACAACAAGAATGATCAGGATCGCGAGCGAAGACGACTCGAGCGGTATCTTGTCGCGCGTAAACAGGAACAGCGCGAAGACAGTAAGGCAAAGTACCGCAATCCCGTGGGCATCTGGTGTTATCGGTTGCAACGCGCCCTCTCTCGGGGATCCTGCTCAAACAAACAAAGGCACCGATTGTGCAGCCGGCTCATGACTTGGCCTCTCAACCGCGGCTCTAGACGTTATCTCAGTTCATAGCCCCTCTGCAATCTGGTATGCGGCGCTTCTTTGTTGTAGTACGGCCCAAGCCCGTTTGTGAAAACTGGTGAATTCACTGATATCCCACTGCGCAAGACTGGGTGTTGACGGGAATGCACCGGCATCTGCGAACGCAAGCAGTGGCAGCAGATCAGAGTAACGGAAGTCTGCCGGCTGATGTTCCGGGAAGATCGACCAGGGCGACAGCACCAGCAGATTTCGATGCCTGACCGCTGCTGCCTTAACCGCTTCGACCCACAGAGAGCGCCAGTCATTTCGAACCTGGCCACTCGGAAATTCCCGGCTGGGATCAGACTCGGCTATTGCCGGAAGATACTCGGTTCGTTGCGCTATCGCTCTGGACTGCCCGTGCAATATTCCCTGCATCCACCGCAGCAGCTCGCAAAGCTCCCGCAGCGTTGCGAATCGCTGCGGATCCTGGTTGCGCCTTGTTACGAGATCACCGAACCCCGTTAGCTCGAATGCGAGCCGACGATTCAGCCAGGCATCGTGCCTTAACTGAGCCGTTGGCCAGCGAATGAGATCGTGCAGCGCATCACCGATCTCGACACAGCGCCGCAGTGCGTTCTCGATCGCGGGCTCGCATAGTACACCGCTGTCGTCAGCGAATCGTGCGACGTCCAGTCGCAGCGGCAACCACGCTGTGCCAGCCGGCACCTGCACCGCCGTCAACGGCTGTATACACATCGCAGGCTCGGCCGACAGCAAGGAGCATTGCGGAACAGCGACCGATGCCAAGGCGGTGCGGACTCTCCCTTGCGCACGCGCAAGCCACAGCTGCGACCAGAATTGCTCGTGCGCGGCGCGCTCGGTCTGCGAGTCACCAGGCTGCATCATGGCTTTGTCCGCAAGCACATACACCGGGACAGCGCCGCCCAACTTGCGGCGCGCTGCCAATGCTGTCTGCGGCGTAACCGTGTCTGCATCGACAACGACCTCGATATCCCTCCACGAAGCACAGGTAGCGTCCATGGCGAAGCGTAACTGATCGCAAACACCGGAGAAGGCGGCGTGTGCGTCAGTACCTTCTCTCGGACCGCAAACTGACACCGACAGCGGCAGACCTCTGGCGAGCGTGTCGGACGCCTGTTGCCTGAGCCGGGTCCCGGCACCACCAGACGTGTGCACGGCACCCGCGTCTGTCACGAGCGCCACGCCCGTGGTCAGAGCGCTATCGCTGTCGAGCGTTAACAGCGATTCGGCGCCTGCGAACTCCAGTTCACGGCACAGCTGCCCCGCGTGGCCCGGGCCGACTCCTTTCGGCACATGATCGCTGTTGACAGCCATCTGCAATATTGTGGGCATCTCTTTCGTGAGGCGCCTCTCGCTTATCTGGGCAGCCTGCTGAGATTTTGCTATTGTCGCCAACCTCATCCAGAGAGACCCGCTAATGCCGTCTTTTGACGTGGTAAGTGATTTTGATGCCCACGAGGCAAGCAATGGTGTTGACCAGGCCAATCGCGAGGTCAACACGCGATTCGACTTCAAAGGCACTGGCTCGAAATTCGAGCTCGACGGCCAGACCATAGCGCTCACGACTCAGTCTGATTTCCAACTCAAACAGATGCTCGACATACTCCGGCAGAAGCTCGCCAAGCGTGGCATCGACATAGCCTGCCTGGACGAACAGGAACCCGTGATTAGCGGCAGCGAAGCGCGGCAGCAGGTTATCATGCGCAAAGGCATTGAGCCGGACCTGGCGAGAAAGCTCGTCAAGATGGTCAAAGGAAGTAAGCTCAAAGTGCAGGCTGCCATTCAGGGTGACAAGCTGCGCATTAGTGGCAAGAAACGCGACGATCTTCAGGCCGTCATCGCTCTGCTCAAAGATGCCGACGTCGACCTGCCCATGCAGTACGAGAACTTCCGCGACTGAAGATGCCAAACCATGAGTACCGGAGAACATAAGTCCTTGCGCCGTCAGGACATCACGTTTGAAGACAAGGATCAGGCGTTACGCGATGATGTTCGCACGCTTGGCGCGATGGTGGGCGATCTCATTCGTGAACAGGGTGGAGAAGACCTGTTCGAATTCGTCGAGAATGCACGACAACGGTCAATACGCCGACGCGAAGAGAACGAGCTTCCGGGCGAAGAACTCGCCGCGCTCGTCGAGAACCTCGACGTTGATCTTGCGCTGCAGGTCCTCAGGAGTTTTTCGACCTACTTCCAGATAGTCAATACGGCCGAAAAGGTCCATCGCATTCGACGCCGGCGCGAATACCTGCGAGAAGTCGGACACTATCAGCCCGGTGGATTCGAGGACACGCTGGTAAAGCTCAAGGCATCCGGCATGACCATCGACGAGCTGCAGGAACTTATCGACAAGCTGAGCATCGAGCCGGTGTTCACGGCGCACCCGACGGAGCCGACGCGCCGCACGATACTCCGCAAGGAACAAAACATCGTTCGGTACCTCGTCGACCTGCTGGACCCGACAATGACTGCGCAGGAAAGACATGCTGCACGCTCGAACATCCGCCTGCTGATTACGACCGGCTGGCAAACGGATGAACACCCTTCGGAAAAGATGACCGTTGCCGACGAACTCGAACACATACTGTTCTTTATGACGGATGTTCTCTACCGGGCGACGCCGCCCTTCTACGAAGACATCAAGCTCGCGCTAATGCGCATATACGGCGAGGAGGCGGAGAAGCTCGAGATTCCGATTATCGTGCACTACGCATCGTGGGTCGGTGGCGACATGGACGGCAATCCGAATGTGAATGCCAAGACGATCCGGGCAACGCTCGCCCGCCAACGCTCGTTGATACTCAACCTCTACTTCAAAGAATGTGCCGCTGTATCCGAGAAGCTCAGTCAGGCGACCGAACGTGCGACCTTCAGCGATGCCATCGGTGCCAAGATCGAGGAATACCAGGGCGTATTCCCGAAGGCCTATCATAACGTCCCGGCACGCCACCGCAACATGCCATATCGGGTATTACTGCGTCTCGTACAACAAAGGCTACAAACAACGTATGACGACGACCTCTTTCCTTACGAGGAAGTCAGTCAGTTTCGCGCCGATATACAACTGATCGCCGACAGCCTCGAAGCCAACAAAGGTGAGCATGCCGGCCTGTTTTCGGTGCGGCGCCTGCTGAGACGCATCGACACGTTCGGCTTTCATCTGCTTACTCTCGACGTTCGTCAGGACGCGGCGGTACACCGACGCGTAATCGGAGAATGCCTGGGCGAGGACGATTGGGATGAATGGTCTGCCGCGGATCGAGTTGACCGGATTGTCGAAGCCATCCAAGGCAAGGAAAGTCTGCCGGATCACCTCAGCACGCGGGCGCGCAAGACCATTGGCGTTTTTCAGGCCATTGGATTTTGCCGCCGCAAATACGGGCCCAAAGCGATCGGCCCGTTCATCGTCAGCATGACCCAGGGCGCTGATGACATTCTGTCCGTGCTGTTGCTCTCACAATGGAGCGAACTGCACGACCGTCGCGGCGAGGTGCCGCTTGACATCGCGCCGCTGCTGGAGACGGTCGATGACCTCGAGAGAGGCCGTGAGATCCTCAAGGCGCTGTTGGCTACCGAGCTGTATCGCACCCACCTTGATCAGCGCCAGAACCGCCAGACTGTCATGATCGGCTATTCGGACAGCAACAAGGACGGCGGCCTCGCGTCGGCGCGATGGGCGTTGCAAGGCGCACAGGTCATGCTGGTCGAAGCGGTCGAATCTGAAGGTGTCGAGCTAACACTGTTTCATGGGCGGGGCGGCACGATAAGCCGCGGTGGGAGCAAGACGCACGTTGCCGTGCTCGGTGCGCCTCCGGGTACCGTCAACGGCCGCCTGCGGGTCACCGAGCAGGGTGAGATCATCAACGAGAAATATGGTTTGCGGGGCATCGCATTGCGCACCCTCGAGCAGGTAACCGGCTCCGTCGCCCTTGCGACGGCGATGCCGCGCCATCGTGGCAACGACATGCCTGAGTGGCACGACATGATGGATGTCGTTGCCGAGGAAAGTCGACGCGCGTATCGAAAACTCGTTTATGAATCACCGAATTTTTATGAGTACTTTCGCAGGGCCACGCCGATAGACCTGATTGAACGTATGCGTATCGGGTCTCGCCCGTCGTCACGACGTTCGAAGTCTGGAATCAAGGATCTGCGGGCTATTCCCTGGGTATTCTCGTGGACGCAGTCGCGGTGCATGCTTTCTGGCTGGTACGGACTCGGCAGTGGTCTTGCCAAGGCCGCCGAGCAGTTCGAGGAGGAGGCGTTCCGTGAGATGTTTGCGGAATGGTATTTCATGCGTGGGCTAACCGCGGACGCCGAGATGGTGCTCGCGAAAGCAGACCTGGGCATTGCAAAGCTGTACTCGAAACTCGCCGGGGAGCTGCACGATGAGTTCTTCCCGATCATAGAGAAGGAATTCGATCTGACCCGGGACCTGATACTCGAGTACTCCGAACATGACGCCCTCCTCGAAGGCGACGTGACCTTGCAGCGCGCGATTATGCTGCGCAATCCGTACGTCGATCCGATGAGTCTGATGCAGATCGACCTGCTCGCCAGGTGGCGCAAGTCGGGCCGTGAGAACGACGACTTGTTCAAAGCATTGCTTGCGAGCGTGAACGGCATCGCGCAAGGATTGCAAAATACGGGATAGAATGTCGGCATGAATATCATGCGGCGAAAACTCCGATTGGCCACGATTCTGCTGGTCCTCGCCCCGGTTACCACGGTTATCGGCCAGACATCGACGACGTTTGCCCGTGTATCCACCGACGAAAATGACCAGCCGAAGGCGCTGCAACTCGCGATTGCCACTTATGTACCACAGGACCGCGAGCAGGTTCTCAGCGTGGACCTCATCAGCGCCATTCACATCGGTGACTCGTCGTACTATGCCGAGCTCAATCAGCGCTTCAAGAAGTACGACGCGCTGCTTTATGAGCTCGTCGCACCGGAAAATGCTGCTGTATCGAACCGGCTCGCCAAGCGCAAGGGTTTCATCTCCAGCGCCCAGATCGGCATGACGAAACTACTGGATTTGTCATTTCAGCTCGATGAGATCAATTATGATCAGGCCAATTTTGTGCATGCCGATTTGTCACCTCAGGAACTCAGGGACAGCATGGACGATCGGGGCGAGTCGCTGTATGTCTATTTCTGGCGAATTTTCTTTGCGTCCCTCGATCAGTATGCGAAAGATCCGCTCGGGCTAAAGGACTGGGCGATGCTGTCGGCTGTCCTGTCATCCGATCAGGACGACGCACTCAAGACCATGATTGCGTACGAAATGACGAACATCGAACAGGTGCGCGACATTTTCGGCGAGGATTCCGACTCGGCCGTTATCGGCGCCCGCAACCAGCGCGCTGTCGACGTGCTCAAAAGAGAGGTTGAGGCCGGTGCAAGACATATCGGCATTTTCTACGGCGTTGCTCACATGCCGGACCTCGAAGAGCGTCTGTTGGATCAGTTGGGGCTCACGTACGACAGGACCAACTGGGTCGACGCCTGGCGGCTCGGATCGGACACGAAAAATAGCGCGCCGTAACCACTGTGGTTCCTGCTGAGTATCTCGTTCCTTTTCTAACGAGCAACGTCATTGCGATGGGACTGCTCCTGCTGGCGCTCAGGTGGCCTCGCCTGGCACGCGCGCTGTTTGTTTTCGTTTTCCTCGCGGCTTCGCTTTTTAATTCATATACGGCATTCACAGAGCCAGAAGTCTACCTGAACTATGCGTCGATGGCGGTGTTGGCAATCTACCGTGATTTCATAAACGGGGCGTTCGCAGCGCATACCCAGTTGTTCGTCTTGGCGATCGCTGCCGGACAGCTGTGTGTAAGCGCGCTGCTGACTCGAAGCGGCAGCCTTTTCAGACTAGGCGTGATCGGTGGGTTCGTATTTTTTGTATCTATTGCGCCGCTCGGGTTTGGTTCCGCTTTTCCATCGACGCTACTGTTGGCGATCGCGTTGCTTGTTTTGCATTACAACCTCAGGCAGCAGGTCACGACTCCACAAAACTCGTGAACGCCTCGAGCGGCTTTCTACTAATATCCGGAACCTCGGCATCGTCCGTCGGGTAGCCTGTAACCAACAGCAGAAACGGCCTCTCGCTCGTCGGCCGGCCGAGGATATCGTTCAGGAACTTCATTGGGCTAGGCGTGTGCGTCAGGGTCGCGAGGCCCGCATGATGCAGCGCGGTGATCAAGATGCCGGTCGCGAGACCCGTCGATTCGACCGGGTAATAGTGCTTCACTTTACGGCCATCGGGAAGCTCACCATATTTCTGAAGGAACACGGCTATCACGTACGGCGCGGTCTCCAGAAACGGCTTGTTCGAATCGGTGCCGAGAGGCTCGAGCGCCGCCAGCCACTCAGCCGACGCACGATGTTTATAAAACTCGCGTTCTTCGACCTCGGCTGCTTCGCGTATCTTCCTTTTTGTTTTCGGACCGCTGACGACGACAAAGTGCCAGGGCTGCAGATTGGCGCCGCTGGGCGCCGTGCCGGCAGCCTTAAGCGCCGTTTCGATAATGTCGCGTGGCACCGCGCGATCGGAAAACTCGCGCACCGTGCGTCGCCTGCTTACGCTCGTATAGAACTCGTTTAGCCGCTTGCGCATCTCCTCAATCGGGTACTCGCGATAGCCGCGCAGCGGAGTCGTCGGATGGTCAACCAATGTCGCTTCCCGGAGGGTGGTTGGCAAGCTGCCGGAGCACAGTGTAATCGTCGCTATCGTTCTCGGATACGGCCTTGCCGCGCATCGAGACGCCCGATTCATGCACGGACTCGGCCCTCCCGGTAATCAGGGGGTGCCACTCGGGCAAACCATGGCCGTTTGCAAGGCGCCGATACGCGCAGCTCGCCGGCAACCAGTTGAACGCGTCCGGCTGGTCGATCGACAAAACCAGGCAATCCGCGACCTTACTCGCCCGGTTCGCATAGTCATTGCAACGGCACGTGCCGAGGTCCAGCAGCTTGCAGGCAACGTCCGTGTAAAACACTTCGCCGCTGTCCTCGTCCTCTACTTTATGCATACAGCACAACGCGCAGCCGTCGCACAGGCCTTCCCACTCATCGGCCGTCATCTCCGCAAGCGATTTGCGTTTCCAGTATTGATCATTCATCGTCAGGCACTTCGTCACACAGGGTAACCGATTTCCCGATGAAAGCAGTGTTCCTTGACTACGCAACGATGGGTCCCGGTCTCGACCTGCGTCCGCTGCGTGCGCTGTTACCGGAACTCGAGATCTTCGATGTTACGCGTGATGATCAGGTTGCCCCGCGGATTCGCGACGCCGAATTCATATTCGCCAACAAGATCCGCCTGACCCCGGATTTGCTTGAGAATGCTACGCAAATCCGCTTTATCGGCCTGACGGCAACGGGCACCGACAACGTCGACCTCGAAGCTGCACAGCAACACGGCATCGCAGTATGCAACATACGCGCATATTGCACCGAATCGGTCGTCGAGCATGTATTTGGCACCTTATTGTCACTGTCGCATAACCTGCACCGCTACAACGCATCTGTTCGCGCCGGCGAATGGCAACGCGCGCAGAATTTTTGCATGCTCACTCACCCGATCCGGGAATTGTCGGCGATGACGCTCGGTGTCGTGGGATACGGAGAGCTCGGCACGGCTGTTGCCACTATGGCGCGAGCATTCGGTATGAACGTGCTCATATCGGCACGCCCTGGCGCCGTTTCAATTGACAATGATCGTGTGTTATTTGACGACCTTCTCAAACGATCTGACGCGATTTCATTGCACTGCCCACTAAATGACGAGACTCGCAATCTGTTCGATGCCGACGCTTTTGCGCGGATGAAAGACAACGCAATATTGATCAATACGGCTCGCGGCGGCCTGGTCGATTCTCAGGCACTGGTCGATGCGCTTCAAAGCGGTCGTCTGAGCGGTGCCGCAATCGACGTATTATCGAAAGAGCCGCCGCGGCGCGGAGATCCGCTCCTTGATTACGTGGGAGACAATCTCATTATGACGCCACACATCGCCTGGGGATCGGACGAAGCCCGACAAAAGGCGCTCGATGAGCTGGCGGCCAACGTCGAAGCCTTCCTGGGCGGCGAGGAGAGAAACCGGGTGGTTTAGGCGCCTATTATCTGCCGTGCCCATTGTACGACCGTGCGTACCCGCGGCGATGCCAGATCGTAGGCCTCGTCGAAACTGACCCAGCGCCACTCGTGATGCTCCGGCCCCCCGGTTTCCGGCGACGACCCCATGACAACCTTGTCCTGTTCAGTTCGCGCGAGGTAGTAACGCGCAGTCTTGCCGCGGCTGTAGGGCCCCGTCTCCATGAAGCGCTCACCCCAATCGAAACGCAAGTCGACGATGCTGGTTTCCTCACCAACCTCGCGCAGTGCGGCCTCCAGCGACTCTTCGCCCTCCTCGCGAATCCCTTTCGGGAAGTCCCAATGGTGATATGCCCTGAGCAGCAAGGTCATCCAACCCTGAGCCGTGCTGCGCGCCAGTACGACACCACACGACAGCGACATTGGATTCATCACGCCGCCCTGAGCACTTCGACAGGCGGCGCGTTGATGGCGCCGCGCGCAGCAACAAATCCACTCGCACAAACGATGGTCACACCGGCCGCGACGCCCACGGCCCACAATAATGGATTGAACTCGTACGGCAACTCGAACAGCTGAACCGCCACGATCGCAGCGAGTATCGATGCGCCTGCCGCCGCGAGAACACCTGCCGCTACGCCGAGTGCCGCAAATTCCGCCATCACCCCCGCGAATACCGTGCGTTTGCGTGCGCCCAGCGCGCGCAGCATCGCACTTTCGAAGCGCCGTTCGTCGATTGTCGACTGTACCGCCGCAAACAGCACCGCAATCCCAGCCGCGAGCGTAAAAACGAACACGGCCTGCACCGCCAGGCTCGCTTTCTCGATGATGCCGCGCACTTGCTGCAATATTGAATCTAGGTCGATTACCGAAATGCTCGGATGCGCACGCACCAGCTGTACAAGAACCGGCTGCTGCTCCCTTTCAATTCGCAGACTCGAAATGTAGGTCGTTGGCATCCCATCGAGTGCACCTGGCGAGAAAACCATGAAGAAATTGGGTTGAAACGAATCCCAGTTGACTTTGCGGATGCTGGCAACCGTAACCTCGAGCTCCTGCCCCGCAATCACGAACGTCATCCGGTCGCCGATGACCAGCCCGGTATCTGTGGCGGCCTCCTCCTCAACGGACACCAGCGGCGGCCCTTCGTAGTTAGCTGGCCACCACTGTCCCGCGACGATTTCATTGCTGGAGGATAGTGTCGAGGCGAACGACAGGTTTGCCTCGCGATTGGCCATCCATTGTCCATCGGGTGTGGGGTACTCGCGCTCTTTAACGGACTCACCGTTGATCGTCGACATCCTTGCGCGTACAAGCGGCACGAATTCGGGGACGTCGATGCCGGCCACGCGATAGATCTCTGCGACGGAATCGATTTCGTGCGGCTGGATGTTAATCATGAAATGATTCGGCGCGTTTTCATCGAGCGTCTGCCGCCAACCTTCCAGCAAGTCCGTGCGGACGATGGTCAGGAGGAGCAGCACCGTCAAACCGAGTCCGAATGCCACGACCTGCACTGCGCTGTCGCGGCCCCGTCGCGCCACGTTTGCCAGTCCATAGCGCCAGGCGACGCCGACGCCGGAACGAAATCGCCCCATCGTCGCTACGAGGCCCCGGCCGACAACATACAACGCGGCGGCGATAATCACGATGCCACCGAGCAAAATAACGAGCATCTTGGCGTCGCCGACTGCACGGTATAGCAGCGCGGCAACCGCCGCCAGCGAAAGTCCGGCGACGAGCACACGCGACGGCGCTGGCGGCATTGCATCATGCCGCAGCACGCGAAGTGGTGGCGTATTGCGCAATTGAATCAGCGATGGCAGTGCGAAACCGACGAGCAGCACGAGCGCGCTGCCGCACGCCAAAACAACCGGCATCGGTCCGACACCGGGCAGATCGCTCGCAATCAGGTCCGACAAGAGCCACGACAGGACTTCCTCAGCCGCATAACCGATGACGCTGCCGACAACGACTCCGCCCAGTCCGAGCAGCAAGAGCTGCAGCACGGCGACAGCGATCACGAAGCGCTGTGTTGCGCCGAGGCTCTTCATCAGTGCGACTGTATCCATGCGCCGGTGCGCAAAGCGCCGTGCTGACATCGCGATCGCCACTGCACTCAGCAGCAAACTGATCACTGCGGTCAGTGACAGGAAACGCTGTGCCCTATCGGCGGCATTGTTCGCCCGGTCGCTGCTTTCCTCGCGATTCGTAGCGCGCAGCGATTCAGGCAAATCGTCCTGAATAGCTTCGTTGAATGCGTCGACGTCCTTGTCATCTCCTGCGACCAACAAAGCGTAGCCGACCCGGCTGCCGACATTGATCAGGCCGGAATCCGGGATATCTCCGATGTTCATCAACAGCGAGGGCGCAAGGGACGCAAACCCAATTGACTGGTCCGGTCGATACGTCAGAACCGCGGTAACGAGAAGATTCAATTCGCCAACGGTCAGCCTGTCGCCAACATCGGCATCTACCCTAGCCAGCAACGCGCCATCCGCCCATATTTCGCCGCGTGGAGGGATACCAGAAACGACACGCTGTTCGCCGAACAGTGTGTCGGCAACGCGCACGTTACCGCGCAGCGGGTAGGTTTCGCTGACGGCCTTGATTGTAGCCAGTGCGCTCAGGTCGCCCGAGAATACGACGCTTGGGAATGTATTCGTCTCCGCCGTGCGTAATTTATACGCCGCCGCTTTGGCATTCCAGATTTCGGGTATGGGCTCCTGTGAGCGCAGTCGCAGGTCCGCGGCCAGCACTTCGTTCGCCTGACGAGCGACGGCCTTGCCGATCCGATCCGTCAGGAATCCGACTGCGGTCAGTGCGCCAACTGCCAGCGCTACCGCGGCCAGCAATACCAGTACTTCTCCCGATCTGAGCTCCCGGCCAAAACTGCGCAATGCAAAGCTGATCGCCTTCACGTGGACACCTTGCTGTCGCTGACGAGCCTTCCCGTGTCCAGACTCAGAACGCGATCGCATCGCTCGGCAAGTGAAATGTCGTGAGTTACAAGAACCAGTGTCGTCGACGAGCTGCGGTTCAACTCGAACATCAGATTCATAATGTTGTTGCCGGTGCGACTGTCGAGATTGCCCGTCGGCTCATCCGCGAACAACACTGCGGGCTCGGTCGCGAACGCACGCGCGATGGCGACGCGCTGCTTTTCACCGCCCGACAGCTGCGCCGGATAATGCCGCCAGCGATCACTGAGTCCGACTTTGTCGACGATGTCGAGCGCCGCGCGACGCGCACCCTCACTGCCGGCCAGCTCGAGCGGTAACATAATATTTTCCAGCGCATTTAGTGATGGTACGAGATGGAACGACTGAAAAACGAAACCGACGCTCGCAGCCCGGACGCGCGCCCGGCCATCTTCATCGAGTTCGCTCAGATTCGTACGGTTCAGCTCGACATACCCACGCGTTGGCAAGTCAAGCCCGGCGAGCAATGCGAGCAGTGTCGACTTGCCGGCTCCTGACGGCCCAACGACAGCGACTGACTCGCCGGTGGTAATGTTGAAACTGACGTCCGCCAGAATGGTCAGAGTACCCTCTGGACTGCTAACCTCTTTACTGATGTCATGTGCCGCGAGAACTGCGACGTTGTCGGTTGATCGATTCCCCATGCGAAGATTTGTTGTCCTTGTTGTTTTGCTGCTGGCCGTCAATGCGCACGGCACGGAGACCCCAACCGTACTCATATTCGGTGACAGCCTCAGTGCGGGATTCGGTATAGACGTTGACCAATCCTGGACCGCATTGTTGCAACAGCGTCTGGATGAGCAAGGGTACGAATATCGTGTGGTCAATGCCAGCATCAGCGGCGAAACCACCGAGGGCGGCGCAACGAGGATTCAGCGGGCGCTCGACAACTTTGACCCAGCGCTGGTAATTCTGGAGCTTGGCGGTAATGATGGCCTCAGGGGCTTTCCCCCAAGCACGGTGAAGGGCAATCTCGACAGGATTATTCGCGCGAGCCAAGACTACGGGGCAGCCGTCGTAATGCTGGGCATACGCATTCCGGCGAACTACGGGCCACGCTACACAACCGCGTTCGAGAATGTCTTTCGCGAGCTCGCGGCCGAACTCGAGGTTCCGTGGATCGAGTTCTTTATGGACGGGATAGCGCTTGACACCGAGCTGATGCAGGCGGACGGCATTCATCCAAATGCTGCGGCCCAACCGATTCTGCTGGACAATGCGTGGCCGATAATCAACGAGGTATTGCAGAACTGATGAAACCCCAAGTGGATAAAATCTGGCTCAAGTCCTACCCGGATTACGTTCCTGCGGAACTGCCCCCCGCCCCGTTCCGCTCTGTCCGGGAGCTGTTCGAGCATGCTTTTGACGCGCACCCCGAGCGGCCGGCTTACAGCAACATGGGCAGGACGCTGACGTATCGGCAGCTGGACGAGCTGTCGATGAACTTCGCTTGTTACCTGCAGCAGGTTCTCGGACTGACACGCGGCGAGCGCGTCGCGATTATGTTGCCAAATATTCTTCAATACCCGGTCGCGCTGTGCGGCATTTTTCGTGCCGGTCTCGTGGTCGTCAACGTCAATCCGATGTATACGGCACGCGAACTCGAACATCAACTCAAGGATTCCGGCAGCAAGTGCATCGTCATTCTCGAGAACTTCGCACAAACACTCGAGCAGGTTATCGCGAATACCGCCGTCGAACAGATAGTCACGACCGGCATTGGTGACCTGCTCAGCTTTCCGAAAGGCATGTTTACGAACTTGGTCCTGCGTCATGTAAAGAAGGCCGTGCCGAAGTGCTCGCTTCCGGGCAGCGTGTCGTTCAAGGCAGCGTTGAAAGCCGGTGAAAAACCCACGCTCGAGCATGTTGAACTCGGGTTTGCCGACATCGCTTTCCTGCAGTACACGGGCGGCACGACGGGCGTCTCGAAAGGTGCGATGCTCAGTCACCGCAACATGGTGCGAAACGTGCAGCAGTCGATGGCGTGGCAGGGCCCGGCGTATGACGAATTTGAGTACATCATCGCCATAACGGCACTGCCGCTTTATCACATCTTCTCACTGCAGGGTAACTGCCTGACGGTAATGGCCCAGGGCGGGCTGAATGTCCTGATCACGAATCCACGTGACTTCGAAGGCTTCGTCAAGACAATCGCGAAGTATCCGTTTAACTTGTTCTCGGGTGTCAACACGATGTTTGCATCGCTTATGAATACGCCCGGCTTCGATAAGGTCGACTTCAGTTCACTGCGCGTCTGCATTGGCGGCGGTATGGCCGTGCAGCCGGCGGTCGCCCGGGACTGGGAGAAAGCCACCGGCAATACGATTTTGCAAGGCTACGGCCTGACCGAAACCTCTCCGGCCGCCGTCGTTAACCCGGTCGGGGCCAAATTTACGGGCTCGATCGGTCTGCCAATATCATCGACTGACGTCATGATCTGCGACGACGATGGCAATCCGCTGGCCATCGGTGAGCTTGGCGAAATCTGCATCAAGGGACCGCAGGTCATGGAAGGTTACTGGCAGCGCCCGCAGGAGACTGCCGACGTCATGTTGCCGGGCGGCTGGTTGAAGACCGGCGACGTCGGGCGCATGGACGAGGATGGCTACATCTTCATTGAAGATCGCAAAAAAGACATGATTTTGGTGTCAGGGTTCAACGTGTACCCCAACGAAATCGAGAACGTCGTCGTCGAAATGCCGGGCATTCTCGAAGCGGCTGCGATCGGCATCGAAGATGAGCGCTCGGGCGAAATCGTCAAGCTGTTCGCGGTGCGGACAGATCCGAGCATCACGGAACAAGACGTAATCGACCATTGCCGCAAGAACCTGACGAACTACAAGCGACCCAAAATCGTCGAGTTTCGCGACGAGTTACCGAAGACCAACGTCGGCAAAATTCTGCGCCGCGCCTTGCGCGACGCGTAGATTGGCCACGATTTGCGTGGTTTATTGAAGGGGTGAGCGGCATGATCAGACACTTGCGCAAACTGTTACCGGTTTTTTTGGTTTTATTTGGCTTTGCTGCCGGCATGGCCGCAACCTCGCCACTGGACCCGGTGCGCGCCGCACCGCACATTTATGAAGTCGCTTTCGAAACTGAGCGGGTTCGCGTGCTTCGCAGAACAATACGCAATGGCGAAACTTCGCCGCTAGTCGAACAGCCTGACCGCGTCGTCGTTTATCTCAATCCATGTGCCTGGTTGGTCGAGGAATACGACGGTAGCAAGCGCATGGAGTCGTTCAAGTTCGGCACGCCGGTCTGGGCGCCCGCCGAGACGCACGGCGGAAAAACCGCCTCCGTAATCCAGCAGTGCAGCGTCATCGAGATCGAGCTGAAGTAGTCGCTTGCGGCCCGGTGGGTGGTTACCTTCATCGCTCGCTACGCTTTACTTGCGGTAAGCACCCACCGGAGCACGAACTACTGCTGGTGGTAGCTCGGACTCATTTCGTGCACTGCGTCGACGAGAACGGCGACGTTATCCGGGTCGACGTCCGGCGTGATGCCGTGACCGAGGTTGAAGACGTGTCCGGGACCCGTGCCGTAACTTGCGAGCGTATCCGCCACACCCTGGCGGATAACCTGCGGCGATTCCCGCAATGTCGCCGGATCGAGGTTGCCCTGCAGAGCTACCTTGTCTTCGACATAGCCTCGTGCCGTAGCAAGCTCTGTCGTCCAGTCGACGCCGAGCGCATCGCATCCCGTAGCCACCATGTCGGTAAGCAGCGGACCGGCACCTTTGGTAAACAATATCACCGGGACTCGCCTGCCTTCGCTCTCGCGCGTCAAACCATCGACGATCTTTTGCATGCTGGCGAGTGAAAAGCGCCGGTAATCATCCGGCTCGAGTGCAGCGCCCCAGGTGTCGAATACCATCACGACCTGTGCGCCAGACTCAATTTGGGCATTCAGATAATTGACGGTGGTCCTGGCGACTGTATCGAGCAGCGCATCGAGCGTTTTTGGTTCCTCTGCGGCCAGGCCCTTGATTGTCCTGAACTCGCGGCTCGAGCCGCCTTCAACCATGTAGGTGCCTACTGTCCATGGACTGCCGGCAAACCCGATCAACGGCACGCGGCCGTCCAGCTCGCGCCGTATGGTCCGGACCGCATCGAAGACGTACGCCAGATCGTCTGCCACGTCGATTTGGCGTAGCTTGCGGATGTCGCCGGCCGAGCGAACCGGTCGCTCGAATTTCGGCCCCTCGCCGGTCTCGAAATATAGCCCAAGCCCCATCGCGTCCGGCACCGTGAGGATGTCCGAGAACAGAATTGCTGCATCCAGCTTGTAACGCCGCAGCGGCTGCAGGGTCACCTCGCAAGCCAGTTCGGGGTTGCGGCACAAGCTCATGAAGTCACCCGCCCGGGCGCGAACTTCGCGATACTCGGGCAGGTAACGACCCGCCTGGCGCATGATCCACAGCGGCGTCCGCTCGACGGGCTCGCGCAGCAACGCGCGCAGCAACAGATCGTTCTGCAGCTCAATCATGCGCCCGCCACCTGTGCCGCGATTGTCTTCTGCACAGCCTCGGCTGTCGCGCGCGGGCTTGCAGCGTCGCGAATCGGCCTGCCGATTACAATGTAGTCGGCGCCATTGGCGAACGCCTTCTCGACGCTCACAACACGTTTCTGGTCACCCGCGGGCTTGTTGTCAACCGGGCGGATGCCCGGTGTGACAACAATCAACTTCGGATCGACAAGCTCACGAAGTCTGGGCACTTCGAGACCTGACGAAATGACGCCGTCGCATCCGGCTTCGAGTGCGCGCCGGGCGCGTGACAATACAAGATCTCCCACATCGCAATCGAAACCGAGATCATCAAGATCGCCACGATCCAGGCTGGTCAACACCGTAACCCCGAGCACTTTGAGCGTATCGCCTTTGTTTTTCGCTGCGGCTTCCATGATCGATTGGTTACCGTGCACTGTCACGAAGCTCGCGCCTCTATCCTTGAGGGCGCGAACAGCTGAGCCAACCGTAGCCGGAATATCGAAGAACTTGAGGTCACAGAATACTTTCTTGTCCCTGGCCAGCATCCAGTCCAGCAACTCGAAGTAGCCGCCGCTCATCATCAGCTCGAGACCGATCTTGTAAAACGTCACGGTGTCGCCGAGTTCATCGGCGAGCGAGCGCGCCCGATCGCAGTCAGGCACGTCCATCGCGAAAATCAATCGGTCTTTGACGGGAATCGTGTTGTCGATCACTTGCTAGCCTCTTTGTTCGTTGTACCGGCGCGGGCGCCGGCGCATTCTAACAGAGCCATCGCATCAGTTTGCCCCGATCAGCCGCCTGTGCTCGGAAATCGCGTAGCGGTCGGTCATGCCGGCAACGTAGTCCGCGATAATCCTGGCGCGATCGGCCTCATCCTCGCGCGCTGCCCGTTCGGCAAACTCGGTCGGCATGTTCTGCACATCACTTGCGTAAAGTTCGAACAGCTCACGAATGATCGTCTGAGCCCGGCGTGTCATCTCAAGTTTTTGCTCGTGCGAATACAAAAACCGGCTAAGAAACCGCTTCAGCAAAACGTGTTGCTCGTGGATTTCGTCAGACATCGCAACCAGCGGTTTGCCGGCGCGTCGAATATCGTCGATTGATTGCGGACCCAAAGCATCGATTTTGCCCTGCGTGGTTTCGATCAGATCGGTGACGACGGTGCCGATCATGCGGCGGATGACTTCATAGATAAGGCGGCGATCTTCAAGGTCAGGATACCGTTGATGTACGCGGTCAAAGGCGGTCGCGAAAAGCGGTTGCTCCCGCAATTGCTCAAGGCTAAGCAGTCCCGCCCGAAAGCCATCGTCGACGTCATGATTGTTGTACGCAATTGCGTCAGCTATGTTGGCAAGCTGTGCCTCGAGGCCTGCCTGCTCGCGATTGATAAACCGTTCACCGACGTCCCCGAGTTCGCGGGCATTGCGCACCGAACAGTGCTTGAGTATCCCTTCGCGCGTCTCGAACATCAGGTTCAGTCCGGGAAAATCAGCGTACTTGGCCTCGAGTTCGTCTACAACGCGCAGTGACTGCAAATTATGTTCGAACCCACCAAAGTCGCGCATGCAGGCGTTCAATTCGTCCTGACCTGCGTGGCCGAATGGTGTGTGGCCCAGGTCGTGTGCCAGGCAAATCGCCTCGGTAAGCGGCTCGTTCAGTCGCAGGGCGCTCGCAACTGATCGGCCAATCTGCGACACCTCCAGCGAATGTGTCAGACGCGTGCGGTACAAGTCGCCCTCGTGATTGACGAAAACCTGCGTCTTGTACATCAGACGACGAAAAGCCGTGGAGTGAATAATGCGATCGCGGTCACGCTGATACTCGCCGCGGTACTTCGCGGCAGGCTCTTCGTGGCGCCTGCCACGGCTTTGATTTTCGTTTGCCGCGTAGGGCGCAAGCTGCACGAGCATCAATCGGCAGCCTCGAGAATGCGCCGCAATAGAGTCTCATCGTACTCAGAGGTAACGGTTGCCTCTCCCAGTCTGTGCAGCAACGCGAAGCGCAGCGTTTTTCGCAGAACCTTTTTATCCATGCCCATTGCGGCGAGCATCTTTTGGGCGCCAATAGCCGGCGGCCGGCTCGGCAAATCCGCGGCACGGATCAGTCGGCGCAGCCGGCTCAGCTCGACGGACCCGACGCCGCTCAGCTCCGCAGCCATCAGCATTCCGGCGGCAACAGCCTCGCCGTGCAGCCACTTGCCGTAGCCCTGGCAATGCTCGATTGCGTGCCCGAATGTATGACCGAAGTTCAGGATAGCCCGCCGACCCGCCTCGCGCTCGTCTGCCGCGACGACCTCGGCCTTGATTTCACATGAGCGTTGCACGGCGTATGCCAACGCATCCGGATCTCTCTCGAGTAAGGCCGGCATGTTCTGCTCGAGCCAACCAAGAAAGGTCACGTCGGCAATAGCGCCATACTTGATCACTTCGGCCAGGCCAGCCTTCAGTTCGCGGTCGGGCAGTGTATCCAACGTCGCCGTATCAATCAGCACGACCCTGGGTTGATGAAACGCGCCGATCAGGTTCTTGCCCTGCGGGTGGTTAACGCCGGTCTTACCGCCGACTGACGAATCCACCTGCGCGAGCAACGTCGTAGGCACCTGAATGAAAGCAATGCCGCGCATGTAACAAGCGGCCGCGAATCCTGCGATGTCACCAACCACGCCACCGCCAAGTGCAATGATCGTCGTATCGCGGTTCGCTTTGCTTGCTACGAGCTTGTCGAACACAGAAGCCGTCGTCTCGATAGTCTTGAACGCTTCGCCGTCGGGCAGATTGATAGACTCTACGCTGCAGCCGTGAACGTTGACCATGACTTTGTCGAGATACAGTGGCGCCACCGTCTCGTTACTGACCACGAGACATTCCGATCCCGCGAGATACGGCTGCAAATCAAAACCACCCCCGAGCAGCCCACGCCCGATGACGATCGGATAACTCCGATCGCCGAGCTCGACGTTGATGATTCGGTTCGTGGGCATCCGGATAGAGTACCGCATAGGTGCGCCACCGGGTATGCGCGCTCGCTTAACCTCGCCTTTACAGCCTTTCGAAAATCTCGTCAGCGACGGCCCTGACCTTGCGGCCATCGGTCTCGACGATCAGATCGGCAATCTCCCGATACATCGGATCCCGCACACTCATGAGGTCCTCCAGTATCTGCCGCGGATCGCCGTTTTCGAGCAATGGCCGGCTGCGGCCGCGCTGGGTTCTCGCCAGCTGCTGGTCCACCGTCGTGTGCAGGTAAATCACGCAGCCGCGGGCGCCGAGGTGGCTGCGATTTTGCGGATCGACGACAGCGCCCCCGCCGGTCGCGAGCACGATGCCCTCGATTTTCGACAGGTCGTCGATTACTTTGGCTTCTCGCTTGCGAAAGCCTTCTTCGCCTTCCTTCTCGAAAATAAACGGAATGTCGACGCCCGTACGGGACTCGATTTCATCGTCACTATCCATGAAGTTCAGGTGCAACATTCGCGCAAGCTGTCGCCCGACAGCTGATTTGCCTGCGCCCATCGGGCCGATCAGAAACAGGTTTTGTGGAGGTCTCATATCAGGGATAGTTTACTGTGTGAACTTCTCTGCTGTGATATCAGGGGTAATCAAATGATTTGCCCCCGATATGAGAAAGCCAACCCGGAGGTTGGCTTTCGTCACAATGTTGCTGGCAAAAGCTTAATAGATGCTCGAGCCTTCCTCAAGAATTCTCGGTGTTACGAATATCAGCAGCTCCGCCTTGTTGTCGACGCGGGTCTTGCTTCTGAACATCGCACCAAGGAAAGGAATGTCGCCGAGGAACGGTACTTTGTTGATAGTCTCACGACGCTCTGTCTCGTAAATACCGCCCAAAACGATGGTCTGTCCGTCCGAGACAAGTACCTGAGTCTCTATTGCACGGGTGTCTATGCTCGGTACCGTGCCGCCGAGGCCACCCGTCGAAATGATGTCGCCGACGTTGTCTTTGTGAACCATGAGATCCATGATGATGTTGTTATCCGGGGTAATCTGTGGCGTAACAGTCAGACTCAGCACAGCCTTCTTGAACTGAATTGTCGTCGCGCCTGAAGAGGCAGACTGCTGATACGGAATTTCCACACCCTGTTCGATGCGCGCTTCCTTCTGGTTTGCGGTAATCACCCGTGGCGTTGATACGATCTCACCGCGGCCCTCGGCCTCAAGAGCGGTGAGTTCAAGGTCGACGAGATATTCACTCTCCAGCACGGCGAGCGCGAAACGTCCTGCCGCATCGGCAATTGGAACGTTGACATTATAGCGATTGCCAAGCTGCGGCAGCTCAATCGGGAAGATCGTGCCGTTCGCAGGATCCGCAAGATTGTCGAGCACCGAATTGACCATAGTATCGGTGCCGGTACCAGAGCCGGAAATAACGGTAACGCCGTCGGTGCTGTTTTCGTCATACGCTGTCACGCCAAGGCGAATACCAAGATCGCGGCTGAAGTCATCATTCACAACCACGATGCGCGATTCGATGAGTACCTGCTTGATCGGGATATCGAGCGTAGTCACCAGGCGACGAATATTTTGCAGGCGCTCGGCCGTGTCTTGGACAAGCAGCGTATTGGTGCGGTCGTCGACCGCTATGCTGCCGCGATCCGACAATAGCGAGTTAGCGGCACCGCCGCCGCCACTGATAAGATTGGAGAGATCGGTCGCCTTCGCATAGTTAACTTGCAGAAACTCCGAATAAAGTGGTTCGAGTTCGCTAATAGCCTGCTTGGCCTCGAGGTCAGCCGTTTCGCGTGCAGCAATTTCTTCAGCAGGCGCTACGATAATGACGTTGCCATTCTGGCGCATGTCCAGACCCTTCGTCGTCATGACGATATCAAGAGCCTGATCCCAGGGTACGTTTCTAAGGCGAAGCGTCACGTTACCCTGCACCGTATCGGAGACAACAATGTTGCGACCTGATGTCTCCGCAAGCAGCTGCAAAACAGCGCGCGTTTCAATGTCCTGGAAATTCAGCGTCAGGCGCTGACCTTCATATTCTTTGGTCTCCGAGAACAGGTTCGAACCTTCCTCGGTTTCAGCCGCGACCGGGTTGACCTCGATCGTGAATTCATTGTCCGACTGGTAGGCAAGCTGCTCATACTTGCCATCCGCCGATATTACGATGCGCGTATCCAGATTTGTACGCAGCGTGTCCACGGTCGTGACCGGCGTCGCGAAGTCCATGACATCGAGACGACGCATCAGCTCGGCCGGGAGACCCGTATCCTTGAAAATAGCGACGACGCGGCCGCCTTCCTGGCGGATGTCAACCGGGGTTGACGGGTCTGACAGGTTCACTATCACGCGACCGCCGCCGTCTCGAGTGCGTCGGAAATCGACGCTGGTGATGGAGCGAGCGCTGCTGCCCGCACTGGCATACGACGGTTGCGACGGTACGTTGCTGGCGAACTGGGTGGTTCCTGCACTGTAATCGTCACCGGTGCCGAGAGTGATTGTCACGGTATTGCCGCTCGCGCGCGTCTCGTACGCGACCATCGAGTCCAGATTCAGGACAACGCGCGTCCGGCCGTTGGCCTCTGCCGTCAGAACCGTATCAAGCGGACCAATATTGACGTCACGGCGGCGCGATGTAAGCCCAAGTGTCGTATTGGGCAGGTCGAGCGCAATTCGCGCCGGATCGTCGATCGTGAAAGCGAGTGGCTCGGGGGCCGTCCCACTCATGATCAACTTCAGCTCCACCCGCTGTCCGGGCAGGCTCTGGACCTGAATGTCCTGCAACCGGTTACCTTCCTGTGCGTTTGCAGAGAATCCCGCAAACAACAGGAAAGTAACCTGTGCCAACGCGGTCAGCTTCAGCACTAAGCTACGTCCGACCGACTGTTTGATTTTGAGCATCATTCCAATTACTCCCAGTTCCATTCAGGCATCAGTCCGAGAGACTTATGGCGGCATCTCTTTCGATGTAACCGCCGATCCCGTCAGAAATAATTTCTACGATTTCGATTTCAGATTCATTGATGTCATCAATTCGTCCGTCGTTTTGTCCGACATAATTGCCGGGCACGACGCGGTGAATCAGGCCGTCAGCTGTTTGTAGCAAGCCGTACATCGTTTCCCCGATATACAGTGTTCCAACCATCCTCAAGGTGTCGAGGGGGAAGCTCTCGAGGAACTCTCGACTCCGCTCCTGATCAGGCCGAATGCCACCGCCAGCACCAGACGTTGTCGCCTGTGGCGTATCGGGCACGAATGGCGAGCGTATACCTTCCGCATCAGCGACGTAGGTAAAGACCTCGTACGGCGTGATCTCCGGCAGTGGCTCGATGCGCCCGCCTGGACGTGCCTTGACCTCATTTACATACTGATCAAGATCATCCATGTCACCGCCGCATGCGGCCAGCCCGAGCAAAGCCGTTGCCAATAACAGCCCGTGAGTCAGGCAATTTCGGATTTTGAGAGCAGTCTGCGTCATCATTCTGCCTCCTCATCCATGTAGCGATAGGTCTTTGCCGTCACTTCTATGCTCAAGCGGTCGAAAGACTCAGCGCCTTCCGGCGTAATGTTTATGTCGTGCAGCGTAACGATACGCGGCAGCGCAGCTACGCCGCTGACGAAATTCGCGATCTCATGATAGCCGCCGGACAGACGTATTTTAATCGGCTTCTCGGCATAAAAGTCCCGCGGGATCTCGGGCTGCGGCTGAAACAGCTTTTCCTGCAGGCCCGATGCCAGTCCCGTCTGCGAAATATCGACGATCAGGCTTGGAATCTCGGTCTCGCCGGGAAGCTGCCTTAGCATTGTGCCAAATGACTGTTCAATCTGGGCAAGCTGCGCCTTGTATGCATCATAATTCGCCGCTTTGCGCTGTTTGTTCTCGAATGTGACACGCAGTGTCTGCTCATCATCCTGCGCGCGCTGCAATTGCGGCGCTTTGTCCTTCACGATCGTGAAGTAAACCCCGAGACCCAGCACGACGATAAATGCAGCGACGATGACGGCAGCGCGAAACGCAAGTGGCCAGCGACCAACGTCATTGATGTCAAGGCTTTTTAGCTCTTCAACAACGTTCATTGCATCATCTCCATATCATCCTCGCCTGTGCGTTCCTGCTTCAGGAACACGACGAACTCGGCCTGACGTGACGCGCCCGACTGCGTCGTCTCAACACGATCAACCTCGGGATCGCCCATCCACTCCGAGGCGTCGATTTGTCGCATTAGTGCGGACACGCGCGTGCTCGACTGCGCGATTCCGCGAACTTCGACTCGCATGCCTTGCTGCTTCATACCCGTGAGATATACGCCCTCTGGTAATTGTCGCGCGACCTCATCAAACAGATGAACGATCTCCGGACGGCTCTTCTGCAATTGCTCGATAATCTCCATGCGCGCCAGCAAACGCTCTTTCTGTCGCTCGAGACCATCGATTTCCGTAATACTCTTTTGCAATTCGGCGATCTCGTTGGTCAAGCGCTGATTGCGATCTTCCTGATTCGAGATCATCTGCGCGTAAGCAAACATTATGAGTAGAACACCGGCGATAGCTACGACAACACCGCCGGCCATCGCAACACCGAAGTCGCGTTGACGCTTTTTGCGTTCTTCCTCGCGCCAGGGGAGTAGATTAATACGTGGCATATTAGTCGAAGCTCCTTAGTGCAAGGCCACATGCAGTCAGTAATGCTGTCGCATCTTTGTGCACGCCTTGTGATTTGGCTTTAGACGAAATTTTCATCTGGCCAAGCGGATCGCCGATTTCCGTCGGAATACCTACGCGACTGGAAATGACATCGGCAATCCCCGGAATATTGGCACAGCCGCCGCAGACCAGAATCATATCCGGCTGTTCACGACCGCCGCCCGACGCCAGATAAAATTGCAATGAACGACTAACCTGCTGGGTCATGTCATCGATAAACGGCTCGAGAACCTCCGGCTGGTAGTTGCTGGGCAAGCCGCCTTGCTTTTTGGCCCGGCCGGCATCTTCCATCGACAAACCGTAAGTACGCATGATTTCTTCGGTGAGTTGTTGGCCACCAAAGTTGAAATCACGCGTGTAAACGACCCTGAGGTCCTTGAGCACACTGAACGTCGTGCTACTGGCGCCAATGTCGACGACCGCAACAGATTGTCCCATGCCACCGTCGGGAATCTGGTGGCTGAGCAACTGACATGCATTCTCGAGCGCGAACGCTTCGACATCGACGACGTGTGTCACCAGTCCCGCTGCGTTAACAGCTGCCTGTCGCTGCTCGACGTTGTCCGTACGTGTTGCAACGAGCAGCACGTCCATCAACTCGGGGTCCTTCTCGTTCGGGCCGACGATTTCGTAGTCGAAGCTGACCTCTTCCATCGGGAACGGAATGTACTGGTCAGCCTGAATCTCGACCTGGCCTTCGAGATCTCTCTCCGAGAGGCTCGACGGCATCTGAATGACCTTGGTGATGGCCGCATCGCCGCTGATAGCTACCGCGACGTCTGTCGCTTTTGCACCAGCGCGCTTGGCAGCGCGGCGTATAGCTTCACCGACGGCCTTGGCATCGACAATCGCCTTTTCGCTGACCGAGCTCGGTGGTGTGGGTTCTGCTGAGTACGACTCGACACGGTAGCGCTTTCCGCTCTGCGACAGCTCTATGAGCTTCACCGACGATGTCGTGATATCGAGGCCCAACAGTGGTTGAGTTTTTTTCCGGAAAAGCACGTATTTTTCCTTCTAGGTCGGTAAGTTGCGAGCCAAATGTAGTCTAGGCCTCAGCAAATCGATTTAACTATATATCAACAAAATGTTAAATAAAACGTGACTTTGTTCACGATCCAGGGATCCGTATGGTATGCCGGCCGCCGGGCTGATTCCGTGAACTGGTCGTCGGCCCCAACGTACGAGCAGACCACACCCCGTTTTGGGCCCATATTGCGGCCCTCGGCTTACTTGCTATGATCTGCCTTCTGCGCCTTGGGATCACGGGCCATATGCCCGTGATATGCCACAATTCCTGCACCAAACGGACACCACAGTACTAATTAATAGCCAGGGCAGACGCTGCAGCTGACGCAGTGTTTGCCCCTTAAGCGTCGGAAATACCGCCAGCGACTATGCAAACCCCGCAAAAATCCTACGGAAATACACGTCACAAATCGCGACGCCGGCTCATTCGTGCGCTGATCATCCTGGTCGGCCTTGGCCTTGCGGCCACGATCGGGGGCATCGCCGCCGTTATCGGTGCCTATTACTACGTTGCACCGGGCCTGCCGGCGGCGGAAACTATTCGCGATATTCCGCTGCAGATTCCGCTCAGGGTCTTCAGCCGCGACGGATACCTGATTTCCGAGATCGGCGAGAGGCGCCGTATCCTGGTTACCTACGACGAGGTGCCCACGCATGTGGTTGACGCCTTCGTCGCCGCCGAGGATCAGCGTTTCTGGGTACATCCCGGCATCGATTACCGGGGTATTCTAAGAGCGCTCTTTCAACTGATCTCGACCGGCAACATCGAGAGTGGCGGCAGCACGCTGACCCAGCAGCTCGCGCGGAGCTATTTCCTGAACCTCGATCAGACCATCGAGCGCAAGTTCAAGGAGGCGTCTCTCGCGATCAGAATCGAACGGGAATTCACGAAGGAACAGATCATGGCGCTGTTCCTCAATAAAATGTTCTTCGGTCAACGCGCCTATGGCGTCGCCGCGGCCGGCCAAGTGTATTTCAACAAGGATTTGCGGGACCTCAGCGTCGCCGAAGCGGCAACCCTGGCCGGTGTTCTGCCCGCACCGTCGCGTTACAACCCGGTACGCAGCGTCGCTAACGCAGAGATGCGGCGCGAGTATGTGCTGGGACGGATGCGCGATCTCGACTATATCGATGAGGATACCTACGACGAGGCCATTGCGACGCCTGTCGAATCGCAGATGCACGGCGCGGCCGTCGAACTCAACGCGCCCTACGTTGCAGAATTGGCGCGGCGCGAAATGTTGCGGCGTTACGGTGAGGCGACCTATACCGCCGGTTATCAGGTCGTTACAACGCTTGATTCGAGACTGCAGACCGCCGCCAACTTTGCCCTGCGAAACGGATTGCTTGAGTTTTCACGTCGTCGCGGTTATCGCGGCCCTCTCGATAAGGTGAAGCTGACGCCGGATTTGCTCGAGGCTCCGTTCGAAGAGTGGCCGGTCGAGATCCGTCAGACGCTGGAACAATATGCCCCCGGCGGATTGTCAGTTGCGCTCGTTACAAGCCTCAATGAATCCGATAACAGCGTTGCCGTGATGTTTAGCAACGGCGCGAAGCTGACCATACCCTGGAGTGGCCTGAACTGGGCAAAGCCCTTCATCGATCGCGAAACGACGGGGCCTGAGCCCGAAACTGTTGCGGATGTATTGCAGGCCGGCGACGTGATTCTCGTTATGCCTACCGCTGCAGGTACGTGGGCACTGGCGCAAACCCCTGAAGCACAGAGCGCGATCATTGCTCTTGACCCGCAGGACGGATCAATCAGCAGCCTTGTCGGCGGATTCGACTTCGCCACGAGCAAATTCAATCGCGCAACACAGGCTGCTCGTCAGCCGGGCTCGTCCTTCAAACCGTTCATCTATTCGGCGGCGCTCGAACACGGCAATACGGTTGCTACGGTTGTGCTGGATGCACCGATCGTCATTAGCTCGTCGGAGCTGGAAGCCGTCTGGCGACCGATCAATTATAGCGGCCGCTTCTACGGCCCGACGCGTATGCGCGATGCGCTTGTGCGGTCGATGAACCTGGTCTCGGTTCGTTTACTCCTGTTCGAAACAGGGATCGGCAATGCAGTGCGTCACATCGCGAAGTTCGGCTTCGGCGAAGCCGCATTACCGCGCAACGGATCGCTCGCGCTCGGCGGGGGCTCCGCCTCACCGCTTGATATGGCACAGGGCTTTGCCGTGTTTGCGAATGGCGGTTATGCCGTCAAGCCGTATGTCATCGACGCGATATTCGGACCGGCGGGCGAGACTTTATATAGGGCCGATCCCGCCGTTGTGTGTGAGCTGTGTGAAGTGGGGCCCGACGAGGACGTCGTCATCGAACTGGATGAAGACGGCAATCCCATAGAGGAGTTTCCGCTCGAGCAGATGGCCGCTGTCGCAGACGAGTACCGGCCCGGTGCCGCGACGGCGCCGCAACTGTTCTCGAAGGTCAATGCCGCGCCGCGGGTCATTTCGCCGCAGAACGCTTTCCTGATCCAGGACCTGATGCGCGATGTCATTCGCCGCGGCACGGGTCGGCGCGCGCTGGTGCTTGGCCGCAATGACCTGTCTGGCAAGACCGGCACGTCCAACGATCAGCGTGACGCGTGGTTTGGTGGCTTTAACAGCGACATCGTCAGCGTCGTATGGGTTGGCTATGACGACGACCTGCCGCTTGGACCCGGCGAAGAAGGCTCCAGGACGGCGCTGCCCATCTGGATCGAATTCATGCGTATCGCCTTGCGTGGGGTACCCGAGAATCAGATGGCGATGCCCGCAGGCATTGTCTCGCTGCGCATCAATCGCGCAACCGGCTGCCCGGCTCGCGCCGGCGAACCCAACTCGACGTTCGAGTTCTTCCGTCAGGGCCAGGTGCCCGAGTGCGACGATGTCCAAGACTTGCCGAACATATTCAATGACGCGGCCGGCGTTGATCCTGCTGAAGACGCGCCGGATGAAGCAGAAGCCGAACCGTTGTTCTGACCCCATGCCGAAAAAACCATCAAACGGTGACGACCGCGCGCGGCAAATGCTGGCTCAAGAAGCTGCGCGCATTATCGTCGACCATGGCATCCGCGACTATCGCGTCGCAAAGATCAAAGCCGCTGAGCGACTCGGATTAACAACGCGTGGATCGCTGCCGCGCAACGCCGAAATTGAGCGCGCTATCAGCGAGCATCTGCAGCTGTTTGGGCGCGAATCACACACTGACTTTTTGCAGTTCATGCGCAAAGTAGCGTTATCCGCAATGGGCCTGCTGTCGTCTTTTACACCGCGCCTGGTCGGCCCTGTACTCAAAGGCACAGCTGATAAGAACTCGGCGGTTAATTTGCACCTGTTTGCCGACCATGCGGAGTCCGTGGCGATGCGGCTTGTGGAACTCGGTTACGCCTACAGGCCATATGAGCGCCGATTCAAGATTAGTCGCGGTCGTGGCGCAACGCCGAACACCTTTGCTGGTTTTAAATTCGATTACGAACACACATCCGTCGAAGCAACCGTGTTTCCTGTCGACGGCATCCGACAGGCGCCGATAAGTCCGATAGACGGCAAACCAATGCAGCGCGCCGACATTAAGGCTGTTTCTGCTTTGCTGGAGCGCGTGGACGGAATGTTTGTCGACGGAAGTAAAGGGCAGCGCAGCTAGCTTCCGTCAAGCGGGATCGAGACATGACGGAACCAAATATTCCGTCCGCAGAGTTCCGGCAAACCAATTAGCGTTTCGCTATTGGCACGTAGTCGCGTTGCGTGGGTCCGGTGTAAAGCTGCCTTGGTCGGCTGATACGTGCAGTCGGATCTGAAATCATTTCTCGCCAGTGTGCCGTCCAGCCCACTGAGCGGCCGATCGCGAACATCACCGTGAACATGGACGTCGGAATCTCAAGTGCGCGGTAAATGATCCCGGAGTAGAAGTCGACATTCGGGTAGAGTTTCTTCTCGATGAAGTAATCGTCGTTAAGCGCCACGTGTTCCAGCTCCCGGGCCAGATCAAACATCGGTGTGTCGCTGCGGCCAAGCTTCTCGAGGACCTTGTGCGCCATGTCGCGAATGATTGTGGCACGCGGATCGAAATTCTTGTAAACGCGATGGCCGAAGCCCATCAAGCGGAACGGGTCGTTCTTGTCCTTGGCTTTGGCAACGAACCTGTGGATCTGGCTGGCATCACCAATCTCTTCGAGCATATTGAGGACGGCCTCGTTCGCACCGCCATGCGCAGGGCCCCAAAGCGCCGAGATCCCGGCCGCAATTGCAGAGTAAGGGTTTGCACCCGAACTGCCGGCCATGCGCACGGTCGACGTAGAGCAGTTTTGTTCGTGGTCGGCGTGCAGGATAAACAGCAGGTCGAGCGCTTCGGCGGCGATCGGGTCGATTTCGTACGGCTCCGCCGGAACTGCAAACAACATGTGCAGGAGGTTTTCGCAGTAATTAAGATCGTTTTGCGGATACATGAACGGTTGGCCAGTATTCAGCTTGTAGGCCGCTGCCGCGATAGTCGGCAATTTCGCCAGGATGCGGTGGGCGAAAATGTCGCGATGCTCAGGATTACTCGCATCCATCTCCTTGTGGTAATACGCAGACATTGAGCCAACCACTGCCGACAGCATCGCCATCGGGTGCGCGTCGTAGCGAAAGCCCTTGAAGAAGTTGAGCATGCCTTCGTTGAGCATGGTGTGCGTGCGAATCGTCTTGTCGAAGGAGCGTAACTGGTCCGCGGTCGGCAGTTCACCGTGCAACAGCAGGTACGAGACCTCCAGAAAACTCGAGTGCTCCGCCAGCTGTTCGACCGGATACCCGCGGTACATGAGGATGCCCTGCTCGCCATCAATATAAGTAATGTCGGACTCGCAGCTGCCCGTCGATACGTAGCCAGGATCGTATGTAAAGACGCCTTGTTCCTTATAGAGCTTGCCGACATCGATGACGTCGGGTCCTACCGTGCCGGATAGTACCGGCAGGTCCGTTTCGGTGCCGCCGGGGCTTATCAGGCGGAATGCATCCTTGGTCATTTTCTTCCCCAAATTGATCTGGTTAGCCGTATGAGCATAGCCGAGCGCCGTCGATGCCGACGGTACTCGTTTCATTGAGGCTAGCAGTCCCGCCGCAAGGCGGACAATCAGGGTCTACCCCTAGTTCATGCCGTACTTTCGACGGAACTTGTCGACACGACCGCCCGTATCGACGATCTTTTGCTTGCCCGTGTAAAAAGGATGACAGGAGGAGCACACCTCGATTAAGAGGTCTTCGCCGAGCGTGGAGCGTGTTGTGAACTCGTTACCGCAACTACAGGTCACCTTGATATCGGCGTAGCTGGGATGAATGTCGGCTTTCATGTCTTGCTCTCCAACAGCACTCGAGAGTGCGAAAAGGGCGCGTAATATATAGCGAAGCAGGCACCGCCGCAAGCCCCCGATTGGCCCCCTGGCTTATCCACAGATCCTGTGGATAAGTCTGTGGAAGAAAATTGAGTGAGTGACCTAAGGTGCGGATTTTCAAGCAGCGTTGCTAATATGACTATTTAATGTCCACTTTCAGAAATCTCGTAAAATCAGTATGTTAGCTGTGCTTTTCGACACTTAGAGTGAATTGGCGTGCCTCTTGTACTGAAAATACAGGCATCGGCGTCGTATTGTGCATAAGGGAACCAGCGGTGCAGGCGGACACGGCGACCTAATTCGGCAGAAATTCAGACTGCAGATCGTTCAAGAAACGCTGTCCGAGGGGCGTCACACGCCAGAAGTTCCCCGGCGCAGAAGCTATCAGGCCTTTTTCGATGGCCGGCTCAATCCGCTCCCTCAATACGTCGACCGCGAGCCCGGTGCGCGCATGGAACAGCCCCTCGTCGAACCCGTTGCTCAGCCGCAGCGCATTCAACATGAACTCGAAAAGCCGCTCCGCCGCCGGTACCGCTCTGAGTTCTGCTGTGCACGTGCCGCGTTCCATGGCCTCCATGTATTGTTTTGGGTTGGCCGGCTTTGCATATCGCCAAACGCCCGTCGTATCCGAATACTTGCCATGCGCCCCGGCGCCGGCCGCAAGGTAATCGCCAAACTGCCAGTAATTCAGATTGTGCACCGACTGCCGGCCCTCGCGAGCGTACGCGGACACTTCATACTGCTCATAACCCAGGGCCGCCAGGCGCCTCTGCCCGCAGCTCTGAATCTCGTAGCTCAAATCGTCATCCGGCAGCCCCGCCGGCGGCCGTGCATAAAAGACCGTATTCGGTTCCAGCGTCAGCTGATACCAGGACAGGTGCTGTGGCTCCAGATCAACCGCCCGCTCGATATCAAGAACTGCAGCAGCGGCAGTTTGTTCGGGCAGGCCGTACATGAGATCGAGATTAATGTTTGTAAAGCCTGCCGCACGCGCCGCGTTCACAGCGCGACCGATGTCATCGGCGCCATGTATGCGGCCGAGTGTTTGCAGCGATGCGGGCGCGAAACTCTGCGCGCCGATCGAAAGCCGATTGACACCTGCTGCGCGATAGCCGGCCGGGTCACCACATTCGACCGTGCCCGGATTGGCTTCCAGCGTAATCTCGACGTCGCTGGCGACAGCGAACTTGCGCTCGACCGCACCGAGCAATCGGGCTACTTGCTCCGGCGTGAACAGGCTCGGCGTGCCGCCACCAAGAAAAATGCTGATCAGCTCACGACCGCCGGCACGGTCGGCTTCGAGTTGTAAATCGGTAAGCAGGGCGTCGACGTAGCGGTCGCGCGGTGCGTCGTTGCCAGCTGCGTGGGAATTGAAATCGCAGTACGGACACTTGCGGACGCACCACGGCAGATGCACATACAATGACAAGGGCGGCTGCATGCGGTGTTCGCGCCCTAGCGGGAATGCAGTTCGCGGAGCCTGTGCGCCAGTTCGCGCAAGGCTTTGCCGCGGTGGCTGCGGGCGTTTTTTTGCTCCGAGCTAAGCTCCGCGGAAGCGCAGCCAATCTCGGGATCGAAAAAAACCGGATCGTAACCGAAACCGCCATCTCCGCGGCGCTTGCGCAGTATCCGCCCGCGCCATTCAGCGGCTGCGATGATTGGCTCGGATCCTTCCGCCGTCACATAACAAGCGACACAATGAAATGCGGCACCACGTTCTTCGTCGGGCACGCCATTCAATTCCGCCAGCAGTTTGTCGATGTTCTGCTCGTCGTCCCCATCGGGACCCGAGTAGCGCGCAGAATAAACGCCCGGACGTCCATCCAGCGCGTCGACCGCAAGTCCCGAGTCATCGGCGATCGCGGCGAAGCCTGTCGCGGCGGCCGCGTGTCTGGCTTTGATTAAGGCGTTCTCAACAAAGGTGTCGCCGGTCTCGTCGGCGTCGGTAACGCCGAACTCCGATTGCGCCACAACTTCGATGTCGAGATCGCCGAGTATTGCTGCAATCTCTCGCAGTTTCCCCGCGTTACTGCTGGCCATTACGACCTTGTCTGGCAGTTTCCTCAAACCCGGCTTACCGTCCCAGGACTACGTCCTGCGCTGCGATGATTTCGACGACGCCCTTTCTCGCCAACTCGAGCATCGCCACGAATTCTTCGCTGCTGAAGGCATGTCCTTCAGCGGTTCCCTGCACCTCGATAAAGTTGCCCGCTTCGTTCATGACAATGTTCATATCGGTTTCTGCTTCCGAGTCTTCATCGTAGTCCAGGTCGAGTACCGGCGTTCCCGCGTAGATGCCGACAGATACCGCGGCCACCTGGCCGTACAGAGGGTTCTTGGGCAGCTTCCGGTTCGCGGTCAACCGTTGCACCGCGAGAGCGAGCGCGACATACGCCCCGCTGATTGCCGCCGTGCGCGTCCCACCGTCGGCCTGAATCACGTCGCAGTCGAGCGTCACCGTGCGCTCGCCCAGCGCCTCGAGGTCGGTTATCGCACGCAGCGACCTGCCGATAAGCCGCTGAATCTCAAGCGTCCGGCCACTCTGTTTGCCCCGCGCCGCTTCTCGCAGAGAGCGGGTATGCGTGGACCTTGGCAGCATGCCGTATTCGCCGGTTACCCAGCCTTGGCCGTTGCCCCGCATCCACGGTGGCACCTTGTTTTCAACGCTTGCCGTACACACAACGCTCGTGCCGCCGAATTGCGTCAGAACGCTGCCCTCCGCGTGGCGGGTATAGTCCGGCGTGAAGCGCACTGGCCTCAATTCGTCGGCGTTGCGGCCGCTTGGGCGCATGGGCATTTCTCCATTTTTTTGGGGTCAGTACCCTTTTGGCCTGCGAGGCCCTGATCCCGATTGTCGTTCGATTCGGCGCTTACGCGCCAAACCACCTGAGCGCCGTGCCAGTCGTATTGTCGCTGTAGGGTGCGTTTGCATTTATAGCCTGAATGCTGAGCTTTTTGAGATTGTTTACCAGATTATTGTCGCCAGCTGCGCCGATCTGTGCCACGTCATCGTCGGCCAGCCCCGACCACAAGCCGTCGGAGCAAGCAAGCAGCACATCGCCGGACCGCAAGTCCCGCTTGCCTGTAATGCTCATGTCGGGTACCGGCGCGTCGCCGCCTATACAGCATTCGACAAAGTTGCGCATCGGATGATCGAGCGCCTCTTCTTCTGTTATGGCCCCTTCCTGTATCAACACTTCTACATGGCTGTGGTCGCGCGAGCGCGCCAGCACGCGACCATCGCGTACCTGGTAAATGCGGCTGTCGCCTATATGTGCCCAGAACGAACCATGCTCCTGCACCAGACAAATGGCGCAGGTTGCGCGTGGCCGAAAATCGACTGCGAGATCCCGGCCAAGGCCTACGACCTCGTCGTGAGCCCGTGCCAACGCCATATAGAGAAACCCCTGCGGATCGAACACCGGCAGCGTTGTTTCCATGAACAGGTCCTGCACGACCTTAAGCCCGGTTTCAGCGGCCCGCGCGCCATCGGAATGGCCACCCATGCCGTCGAATACCAGCATCAGCGCTGCGTCCTCGGACACGACGATCGCGGCACGATCCTGATTATCGGAGCGATCACCTAATGCAGATACTTTGGCGTACTCGATTTGCACAGCGGTTGCGGGCGTCGGTCACTTAATTAACAATGAATCGATGTTACACAGTATGACAGGCTTTGCACGGCAGTCCGTCGAAACCGGGACTGGGATACTGACGTGGGAACTTCGGGCCGTCAATCACCGCTACCTTGATGTGCAGTTTCGGCTGCCCGAGGATTTGCGGCCGAACGAACAGGCCTTCAAACAACAGGTCTCGGCCGTACTCAAGCGTGGCAAAGTTGAGTGTGCCCTGCATCTGCGACGCGAATTCGACCAACAGCCCGAGATGAAGCTTAACGCCGATCTTGTTGAATTGATCGGTACGCGGGTCACGGAAATTTCCAAAATGCTGCCGGGTGCCGCAGCACCCAGTGCTATCGACATACTGCGTTGGCCCGGGGTCATCGCAGAGTCCGCGATCGATACCGAGCCGCTGGCTGAAGAGGCCGCTGCATTACTGCAACAAGCTTTGCAGGAGATGACTGCGATGCGTGCGAGTGAAGGCGCGCGAATCGCTGCCATGCTCGAGTCACGCTGCAGCGACATAGATGCACTGTCGGTCTCGATACGCAAACGCATGCCTGAAGTTTTGGCAGCCGCGCATGCGAAACAACGCGATCGTCTCGATCGTCTCGATGTGGAAGCCGACCCGGCGCGTCTCGAAGTCGAGCTTGCTTTGATCGCGCAAAAGCTCGACGTTGATGAAGAGCTCGACAGACTGGACAGTCACCTTGTCGAGATTCGACAGGTTTTGGCAAGCAC
>Ga0224512_10000643_pt1 | contig 36177 bp, 34 predicted proteins | sample SF_May12_sed_USG_4_FD_169103 | JGI IMG/M metagenome (GOLD analysis project Ga0224512, IMG submission 169103) | Sediment microbial communities from San Francisco Bay, California, United States - SF_May12_sed_USGS_13 | ecosystem: Environmental > Aquatic > Marine > Sediment | place: USA... | reverse complement strand
CGTCAGCCCCGAGTGCAACAGCGCCGGTTCGATACCCAGGCGCTCCCGAAGCCGCGCGACTAGCTGCGGCGTCAGTCCAATCTCGGGCGCAAGTACGAGCACCTGTTTCCCCTGGTCGATCATATCTCGCATGCGCTGCAGATAGATCTCGGTCTTGCCGCTGCCGGTAACGCCGTCGACCAGGTAGACCGCAAACGTATCGCTGCCACGCAGGATTGCCACAGCCTTCGCCTGATCGTCATTGAGAACCAGGTTGTCGGCTGCAGGAATCGCCAGCGATTCGTCGAAGTCTCCGGAACGCAGGTCGAAACGGGCAATGAGTCCTTTCCCGAACAGCGATTTCGCCACGCGACGCCAGTTCGGCAGCTCTTCGGTCAAGCGCTCGGCGTCGATGCCGTTGCCCCCGGCGTCGATCAGGAACTGGAGCAGCTCCGCCTGTTTCGGCGCCCTTCTCGCCAGCGCTTCGATATCGTGTGACGGACCCAAATCGGATACAGCGATGGTCTCCACGGTCGGGTGCAGCGCTTTGCCTTGCCGCAGCAGCGCGGGCAGGGCGGCGGCTACGACTTCGCCGATGGGATGGTGGTAGTAATCGCTGGTAAAGCGGATCAACCGCAGTTCAGCCGCGGCCAGCAGCGGCGATTCGTCGATCGCTGCATCGCAGTGTCGAAGCTTGCCCGCCGGCAAGGAGGACTCGTTCGCATGCCCGAGGACCAGCCCGACCTGCTGTCGGCGGCCGAACGGCACCAGCACCCGGCACCCTGCGGCAGGGGCTGCGCCGCCCCTGGGAGGCAGATAGTCGAACGCCCGTGACAAAGGCACGTTTACAGCAACGTTGAGTATGGGGCCGTCGTTAATCGGGGATCACTCAAAATTTGACATAATATGGCGAAATGGCCCCGAATCCTGTCAACCGGGGCCGAAGCTGGGCCGTTAAACAGGGGAGACAAGTTAGATGACCTCGTCGTGGAGTCAAGAGATATGGACGTCAGCACCGCGGTTTTTGCGGTATCTTGTTCCGGCACGCCAATAACAGGGACGCGAGCACTGCAAAAAGAAAGGCAACTCAACCGGTTTCTGGCCGACGTGGAGCGGCGTGCGCTACGAATCGCCGAGATCGGTATCCGGGATCGCGACGACGCGCTGGATCTTGTTCAGGATGCCATGATCAAACTTGTGCGCAGTTACTCGGAGCGCAGCCGCGAGGAATGGGCGCCGTTGTTTTACCGCATCCTGCAGAATGGCGTCCGTGACTGGCATCGCCGGCAGGCAGTGCGTAATCGCGTCATGACCTGGTTTGGCCGGAAACCGTCGGACGACAACGACTACGACGCCATCGCGACCGCACCGGACCCGATCGGGCGGGCGCCTGACGAGGAGCTGCAAAATAACGAGGCCATGGAGCGCCTTGAAATAGCCGTCCATGACCTGCCTGCGCGACAGCGTGAAGCATTCATGCTGCGCATGTTTGAGGGTCTCGATGTTGCCGGGACCGCCGTAGCGATGGGCTGCAGTGAAGGCAGCGTGAAAACACACTACTCGCGCGCACTGCATGCGCTGCGGGAACAATTGAAAGAATACGGGCCTGAAGGGTACGGGGCCGGGGAAGGTAAACGATGAAAGAAGCAGACGACACGTTTAGCAAACAGGTGAAAGCCACATTCGACGAATCGGTCGATAAACTGGATGCGGCAACATTATCGCGCCTGAATCGCAGTCGCCACGAGGCGCTGGCCGAATTACAGCGTCCGACGCGTCAATGGTCACGCTGGATGCCGGCGACTGGAGTTGCGGCAGCCGTGCTGGTCGCCGTGATGATGCTGCAGAGCCCCAGGTCGATCGACGATTTTGCCGACGCGGCGAATGTGACCGATATGGAAATCCTGCTGGGTGAGGACAGTATCGAGATGCTCGAGGACCTGGAATTCTACAGCTGGCTGGACACCGCGGACATGGATAGTGATGTCGGCTAAGCGCACATTGGAAGCGCTGGCCTGCGGAATCCTTTTTAGCAGCGGCGGCCTGGTTTGTGCGGAAGAAGAAGGCATGCCGGATACGGATTTCCTCGAGTATCTCGGTATGTGGGAAGAATCAGATGAAGACTGGCTCGTCATTGACCAAGCAATGACGGCCGAAAATGACAAACGGAGCGATCCCGTACCGAAAGGTGAAGAATCGATGGAGAAAGTCGATGAACGTTAAGACGAACGTCGGGACAATAGTGGCTTTTACCGCGATGCTGATTTTTAGCACGGCTGTTGCCCAGGACGAAGGCATCAGCTGGGACAGCCTGAGCGACGGGCAGCGCGAGGTCTTGAGTCAGCTCGAAGAAAGCTGGGATACGCTGCCAGCCGAACGTCGGCTGAGACTATTCCGGGGCGCCGAACGCTGGGACAAGATGTCGCGGCAACAGCGCAAGGAAGCGCGAGAGCGATTTCGTGCGTGGCGCGACCTGGCGGACGACCGGCGCGAACAGATTCGGGAACGCGCCCAGATTTTCAGGAGCCTGCCCCCGGACGAGCAAGAACGTATTCGCAAGAACTTTCGTCACTATCGTGAGATGAACCGGGATCGTCGCCAGCAGCTTCGGGATCGCTACAAACGCATGACGCCGGAGCAGCGGCAGCGCCTGCGAGACCGTCTGCACAAACGGCGAAGGCCTGCCGGCCGCGATTGAGTCGCCTTCGAAAAATGTTTATAGAAAAAGGTCTCCGATTGGAGGCCTTTTTCTTTGTGCCTGCAGATGCTGTTCGTTACACTGCCGCAGTCCAAATGGAGGCGTACGAATGAAGATAGGTGTTCCGAAAGAAATCCATGCAGGTGAACGGCGGGTCGCGACGACACCAGACGTAGCCGCCCAGCTGATCAAGCTCGGTTTCAGCGTCGCGGTCGAAGCTGGCGCCGGTTCGGCCGCGAGTTATTCCGACAGCGCCTACGAAGACGCTGGATGCGAAGTCTTGTCATCCAGGGACGATCTTTGGGCTCAATCTGATCTGATTCTGAAGGTCAGAGCGCCTGAGAGCGACGAGGCGGCAAAACTGCGTGCGGACCAGGCGCTGATCAGCTTCCTGTGGCCGGCCCAGAATCCGGACCTTCTCAAACAGCTGACGGAGAGCGGCGCGACGGTCATGGCCATGGACAGCGTGCCCCGGATTTCCCGTGCGCAAAAGATGGATGCGCTGAGTTCCATGGCGAACATTGCGGGCTACCGGGCCGTGGTCGAAGCCGCGCAGCATTTCGGTCGTTTTTTCACCGGGCAGATAACGGCGGCAGGCAAGGTACCGCCCGCCAAAATACTGGTTATCGGCGCTGGCGTTGCCGGACTGGCCGCTATCGGCGCGGCGAAGAGCATGGGCGCGATTGTCCGCGCATTCGACACGCGCCCCGAAGTGAAAGAGCAGGTCGAAAGCATGGACGCCGAGTTCCTGATGCTTGATTTCGACGAGGACGAGGACGGTTCTGGTGAGGGCGGGTATGCCAAGGTGATGAGCGAGGAGTTCATCAAGGCGGAGATGGCTTTGTTCGCCGAACAGGCCAGGGATGTCGACATCATCATCACTACGGCGCTGATTCCCGGCAAGCCGGCACCCCGGCTGATTACCGCCAAGATGGTTCGCTCGATGAAAGACGGCAGCGTGATCGTCGATCTTGCCGCTGAACAGGGCGGCAACTGTGAGCTCACGAAGCCCGATCAAGTTGTGCAGGTCAACGGCGTTTCGATCATCGGCTATACGGACCTGCCGAGCCGCCTGGCTGCCCAATCCAGTCAGCTGTATGCGACCAACCTGAAGCACTTGATCACCGACCTCACGCCGGAAAAGGATGGCAACATCGTCGTTGATTTCGAAGACGAGGTCGTTCGCGGGGCGACGGTTTGCAAAGACGGCGAAACGACATGGCCGCCACCTGCACCCAAGCTTTCCGCGGCACCGCCGAAAGCTGGACCGGCGCCTGCGCCGACTGCTGCTCCCGGGAAGAAAAAATCCATCGTTGGCCCGATTGTTGCGGCCGTAGTCGGCGGTCTTGCATTACTGGGCCTGGGCGCGGTTGCACCGGAATCGTTCATGGCACATTTCACGGTATTCGTGCTGGCATGTTTTGTCGGCTACATGGTTATCTGGAACGTATCGCCTGCGCTGCATACACCGCTGATGAGTGTCACGAATGCGATATCGAGCATCATTGTTATCGGCGCACTCCTGCAGATCAGTTCAACGGACAAAGTCATCATGTGGATAGCACTGGCTACGGTGCTCATAACGAGCATCAATATTGCGGGCGGATTTGCGGTGACGCGCCGCATGCTCGAAATGTTCAGGAAGTGAGGTCGATATGATTCCTACAGGCGTGGTAACCGTTTCGTACATTGCGGCGACGGTACTTTTCATATTGGCCCTCGGCGGCCTTTCCAACCAGGAGACTGCCAGGCGCGGCAACTGGTATGGCATCGTCGGAATGGCCATCGCGTTGCTGGCGACGATTTTCGGCGAGAACGTAACGCAGAACTTTGGCTTGCTCATCCTCGCGCTGCTTATCGGCGGCAGTATCGGCCTCGTGCTTGCACGCCGCGTGCAAATGACGCAAATGCCGGAACTCGTCGCTGTCCTGCACAGCCTTGTCGGTCTGGCGGCGGTAGCCGTCGGATTCGCGAGCTTCATGGATCCGGACAAGCACTACATTGGCGTCGAACTGACAATTCATGACATCGAGACCTATCTCGGCATCCTGATTGGTGCCGTTACTTTTTCCGGGTCGGTGATTGCGTTCGGCAAACTGTCGGGCCGTATCGGCGGCAGTCCGATGCTGCTACCGGCACGTCACTGGCTGAATCTCGCATTGTTGATCGGCGCGATCTGGTTTGGCCGTGAATTCGTGCTGCAGTCTGCAGCAGGCGGCGGCCTGGTTCCGCTTATCGTCATGACGGTTATCGCGCTGCTGTTCGGCATACACATGGTCATGGCAATCGGCGGCGCCGACATGCCTGTCGTCGTCTCGATGCTCAACAGCTATTCGGGATGGGCCGCCTCGGCGACCGGCTTCATGCTCAACAACGACTTGCTGATCGTCACGGGCGCCCTGGTTGGCTCGAGCGGCGCGATACTGAGCTACATCATGTGCCGCGCCATGAACCGCAGGTTCCTGGCCGTCATTGCGGGAGGATTCGGTACCAGCGGTGGCGCGCCAGCGAGCGGCGGTGGAGAAAATCAGGGCGAGGTCAATCCTATTGATCCGCAGGAAACAGCGGCTTTGCTGGCCGGCGCGAAAGAGGTCATGATCGTTCCGGGCTATGGAATGGCGGTCGCACAGGCACAGCACACGGTCTACGAGATAACGCGCGTATTGCGGGAAAAGGGGGTCAACGTTCGATTCGGCATTCACCCGGTCGCGGGCCGCATGCCCGGCCATATGAACGTATTGCTTGCCGAGGCCAGGGTGCCTTACGACATCGTCTTTGAAATGGACGAAGTCAACGAGGACTTCCCTGACGTCGATGTCTCGGTTGTGATCGGCGCAAATGACATCGTGAATCCATCCGCGCAGGAAGAGCCAAATAGCCCGATCGCGGGGATGCCCGTGCTTGAAGTCTGGAAAGGCTCGACATCGATCGTCCTGAAACGCAGTATGGCAACCGGCTATGCGGGCGTACAAAACCCGCTGTTCTTCAAGGAAAATACGCGCATGTTGTTCGGTGACGCGAAAGAAACGCTGGACGAGGTTTTGAAGGCGCTCTAGAGTTTCGTCATAATCGGGCCGTATCATTGGCTCATACGAGGTGTGATAATGCTCGCAGGACTCGCATCGGATATTTCGCAACAGGTTCTCAGAACCGACATTGCCGGAATGCCGCTCGAGTGGATTGACTACCGCGAAGCGGCGCGCCTGTACCATGCCGAGCAGGTTGCGTATGACTGTGGCACACGCCTTTACTCCATATTTGGCGGATACAGCTCTATAGACGGTCGCCGAAGCCGCATCGACGTCAACTCGATCATTGCAACGCACGGCACGAGCCAGAGCCTGTCGCGTAACCGTGACAAATACGTGCCACCGCTGAACAATCGAACCCTGTTCAAGCGCGATGCGAATCTTTGTTTGTACTGCGGCATGCGCTACATGACGCGTGACCTGACCCGGGATCACGTAACACCGGTTTCGCAAGGCGGCACCGATTCCTGGAACAACGTCGCTACGGCGTGCCGCCGCTGCAACAATTACAAGGGCGGTCGCACACCCGAGCAAGCGGCAATGCAGCTGATTGCCGTGCCGTTCATACCGAATTACGCCGAATACATCTATCTGAAGGGTCGACGCGTTCTATCCGATCAGATGCAATACCTGCTGGCGCATATCCCGCGCTCCAGCCCACTGCACGCGCGATTGAGTGACCATCTATCGAGCGGCGAAGAAATTGTCGAAGTGCACTTCCACGACTGATGCAATACTTGATTGACGCCAGCGTCTACGTATTCCGCGCCTACTATTCCATGCCGGATGACATGGTCGATGACAGCGGCAATCCCATTAATGCGCTTTATGGCTTCTGCCGTTTCATGGGTGATTTCATGGAAAACGTAACCCCGGAATACGTGGCCGTATTGTTTGATGAAAGTTTGTCGAAGTCGTTTCGCACCGAAATCTACCCCGAGTACAAGGCCAACAGGGACCCCGCGCCACCCGAACTCAAGCGGCAGTTCGAGCAGTGCCGGCGCTACGTGCGGGCGCTGGGCGTCATGGAGCATGCAAGTCCGACTTACGAAGCCGATGACCTGATAGGAACCCTGGTGGAACACGGGCGACGCCAAGGTCGGCCGTCGACTATCGTGACCCGCGACAAGGATCTGACTCAGCTGATGAGGCAGGAAGATGTGTTCTGGGACTTCTCGGGCAAAGGGAAGTTGCGCTACGAAGAAATCGCCGATTCCTTCGGCGTCTGGCCCGAGCAGATCGCCGATTTTCTGGCGCTGGCGGGTGATGCGGTCGACAACATCAAGGGTGTTCCCGGCATCGGGAAGAAGACGGCAACCGTTCTCCTGCAGCACTTCGGTAGCCTTGACGGGATCTATGACAACCTCGACAGGGTGCATGAGGTCAACGTGCGCGGCGCGAAAACGTTGGGCACCAGGCTGGAGACGCATCGGGACGACGCGATGCTTGCGCGGCGTCTGACCGGCATTGCCTGTGATGCACCGTTCGAAAACGCTGAGGCTGCGCTACAGCCGTCTGCTCCGAAGCTCGGAGAAATCAACGCACTGTTTGACGAGGCCGGTATTGGCACGGCGTTGCGTCGACAGGCAGAGCGCGTGTCCGATATCTATCGGCATTAGTCGTTGCCCGGGCCATGCCTGATTGGTCATCCATCACTCAACATCTCAGGGATGCCGGCATTTCGCTCGAGCGCGAAGCGACGCCGCGGCCCGTGGGTGGTGGCGACATCAGTGCTGCGTGGCGGCTTGACGCGGGAGATCGAGCGCTTTTCCTGAAGACCGGTCCCGTCACATCGGCAGAGATGTTCGCGGCGGAGGCAGAAGGCCTGACCGAGATCGCGCTGGCAAATGCGCTGCGTGTTCCGGAAGTGTTCGCCATAGGGCAGACGGCGGATACGGCATTTCTCGCGCTGGAATGGCTGCCGTTCGAACGGCCGGACGTCGCCTGCGAACAACGCCTTGGCGAACAGCTGGCAATGATGCATCGTACGAGCAAAGACCGGTTCGGCTGGCACCGGGATAATACGATCGGGCTAACGGCACAGCATAATCGCTGGTCAGCGGACTGGACCGAGTTCTTTCGAGAACAGAGACTCGGCTATCAGCTCGAACTCGCGGCGAAAAATGGCTACGGCGGCGAACTGCAGCGGCAGGGCCGTCGCCTCCTGGAACGACTGCCGTCGCTTCTCAAAGACTACCAGCCGTCCGCGTCCCTGCTGCACGGCGACCTGTGGGGCGGCAACTGGGCAAGCAGCGAAGGCGAGCCCGTAATCTTCGATCCGGCCGTCTATTATGGCGATCGTGAGACGGATCTTGCCATGACCAGGCTGTTCGGCGGTTTCGGCCGTGCTTTTTATGACGCTTACGAAGCAGCGTGGCCGCTGTCGCCCGGCAGCACGGAGCGACAGCATTTGTATCAGCTTTATCACGTGCTCAATCACCTCAACCTGTTCGGCGGCGGGTATAAGAGCCGCGCGCTGTCGCTGATCAGGGCCTTGTTGTAAGGTGCACTAAAAGGAGAAAAGCGTGAACAAAACTGTAGCCGCTATAGCCGCGATTATCCTGGTTGCGGCGCTGGTGCTGACACAAGTTGCCATGCGCGACGAAGGCGGGCGCGGCGTAATCGTGGATCGCCTCGGGCGAATCGACGCGGCGATTAACGCCGAGATCGAAACAGGCGGCATACCGGGAGCGGTCGCGATGATCGTGAAAAATGGCGAAGTCGTCTATCACAAGAGCTTCGGATTTGCGGACATCGAGTCGAAAGCGCCCATGCAAACGGACAGCATCTTTCGCATTGCGTCGATGACCAAGGCGATCACCTCAGTCGCGGTGATGATGCTGTATGAGCAGGGACGCTTCCGGTTGAACGATCCCGTCGCGAAATACCTTCCGGAATTTTCACGAATGACCGTAATTGCGGACGTTGACGAAGAAGGCAATGTGACGGCAACTGTCCCTGCAACAACGCCGATAAAAATCATCGACCTGATGACGCATGCCTCCGGGATCGGCTATCCGTTTATCCCCAGCAAGGTACAGAAGTCGTACCACGATGCAGGCGTCATCGACGGCCTGACGGTCAAAGACCTCAAGCTTGCCTCGCAAATGCAACTGCTTGCGAGGCAGCCGCTGCTGTTCGAGCCGGGCTCGGCGTTTGCATACGGGCTCAGTACCGATGTGCTCGGTTACCTTATCGAAGTGATTAGCGGCAAACCGCTCGATCAGTTTTTCAGCGACGAGATATTCGGCCCGCTCGGCATGAATGACACGTATTTCTATCTTCCGCACGACAAGGCGGGCCGCCTCGTCACGTTGTATAACGACGTCGACGGTGTCGGTCTGGTTGCGCACGAGGGCAGCGGAACGGACATAGAGGTCAACGACGCGCTGTATCCGATTGTCGGTGCGAAAAGCTATTTTTCAGGCGGCGCGGGACTATCGTCCACAGCGCATGATTATGCGCGCTTCCTGAAGATGCTGCTGAATGACGGTGAACTGGATGGCGCCAGGATTCTCGGCCGCAAGTCGGTTGAGCTCATGCGTACCGGTCGCGTCGACTGGGACGGCGATGATGTTCCCGATTTCGGCCTGGGCTTTGCGGTCGTATCGGATGTCGGCAGGAACGGCGAACTCGCATCGCCCGGAGCCCTGGCCTGGGGCGGAGCGTTCGATACGTCCTACTGGATCGATCCGCAGGAAGACCTGATCGGCGTTTACATGTCACAGGCCCGGCCGACCGACTCCGACCTGGGCGCGAGATACAAGACGCTCGTCTACCAGGCGCTCGAATAGAGAGGGTAATCAGTCTGGCAGTACGTTGAAGTGATCGGTCTCCTCGACCTCGTAGGACTCACCGAGAAAATCTTCTTCGAACACATATAGCATCGTGCCCTCGGGCGCGCGGATCGCGACGAACGCGCCTTCGAAGCCCGGGAATTTCTCGTAGTCCATGTCGTTCTGCTTGAGAATCTGCATCAGCTGCGGACGATCGGCGCACTTGAACGACAGGGAAGGCGCCTCCAACGCAATGCTCTCGGACAGGCCGAGCGGGGCTCCGTTTGCGTCGAAACGCATGTGCGTCGTCGGTTCTTCACGCATCTCCAACAAGGTCGGCGCGATTGGCGCCCAGAATTGCGCGGCCCTCAGGGTGTCACGGACAGGTAGCGTCAGCTCGAGCCAGCTGCCGCAAAGCGAGTCTCTCTCCGCCTCCTCGCTGGCATGGAACGTTCGTGCTTCGACCATACTGATCATGTGCCCGTCACGATCAGCAAAACCGATTTCATTAAAAGACTCTTCACCCAGCTGCATAAAGCGGAAATCGAAGCCATGGTCCGACATTTTTCGTGCGCGCTTTGCGAGGTCCTGCTTTACAAACGTGATCGTGGGCGAATCGAACTCGCGTTCGTGCAGGCCGATATTTAGTTCTCCGTCACTGACAACGGCATATCTGTGCGGCCAGACATCGCCGATTTCAAGTTCGACAAACCCGAGCGTCTTGTAAAAATTAAGCGACTCGAGAATATCCGACGTGTGTACGGAAAATTCGAGAAAATGACCCAGCGCACTCATCGTGACACTCCCATTGCAATAGCACGTTCACGCTGCGCCGGGTCTGCGGAGTAAGACCGCGGCCAGCCGCCGAGATGCCGTTCGACGAGATCGGCGAGAAAGCGGACGTGATCGTCGCGCGCATTCAGCGCCGGTATGTACTGCAGCGCTTCTCCGCCCGACTCCACGAACAGTTCTGCGTTTTGCATGGCGATCTCCTCGAGCGTTTCCAGACAATCCGTGGAAAAGCCCGGGCAGACGACGTCGAGCCGGTCGAGGCCCTGCTGGCCGAACTCGACGATAGTTTCGTCGGTATAGGGGCGCAGCCATTCTTCACGGCCCACCCTCGACTGAAACGAAAGGATCCACTCGTCGTCGCCCAGCTCGAGTGCGGCGGCGACAAGACGCGCCGTCTTCTGACACTGGCAGTGGTACGGGTCACCTTTAAGCAAGGTGTTCCTGGGCACACCGTGAAAAGAGAGCATCAGGCGCGTGCCGCGCCCCTGCTGTTTCCAGTATTCGCGGATACTGGCCGCCAGTGCGTCGATGTAACCCTGCTCGTCGTGGTACTGATTGATGAAGCGAAGTTCCGGTATCCAGCGCAGGCCATTTAACTTGCGAGCGACGGCATCGAAGACGGATGCCGTTGTCGTGCCCGAGTACTGCGGGTACAGCGGCAGTACCAGTAGCCGCCGGGCCCCTTTTACGAGCAGGCGGTCGATCGCGGCATCAATAGAGGGCTGGCCATAGCTCATCGCGAGTTCAACGTTCGCGGCCCCGTGCAGCTGTGCCTGGATTCCGTCGGCAATAGCTTTCGAGAAGATCATTAGGGGCGAGCCTTCGTCAGTCCAGATTTTCCGGTAGGCGGCCGCCGATCTGGACGGGCGAATCCGCAGAATAATTCCATTTAGAATCAGCCACCAAAGCCAGCGCGGATACTCGATAACGCGCGGGTCCGAAAGGAACTCTTTGAGAAAGCGACGTACAGCCGGTGACGTTGGCTCTTCGGGCGTTCCCAGGTTGACGAGCAGAATGCCTGTCGATTCTGCTCGTCCGTGCTCGAAGTCGGGTGTTGATTGGTAGGTTGGCATAAGCCCGGAAGCCGCAACAGACACGGGCAACACTACTGCAAAGCCATGCCGGGCGCCAGCCGATAGGTCTATAATTGCTTGTCTTACTTGACATTTGTCAGAAAATACCCAAATGAATGAATTGTCCGAAAGCAAAAACGACCCATCCGATCGGTGGACGCTGGTCCGTGACATCGCCGTCCTGCAGGTAAAGCTCATCGTCGATGGCTTGCGTGACCTGATTCTGGTGCCCGCGTCGCTCATCGCGGGAATAATCAGTCTCGCGTCCGGCAAAGACGGCCGGCCGGGAGACCAGTTCTACCAGCTACTCGGCATGGGCAAGCAAAGTGAGCGCTGGATCAACCTGTTCGGTGCTTTGCAGAACGCTCCCCCCGAGGTGGGATATTTCCAGGAGTTTCCGGAGGCCGATATCGACGCCCTGGTCGGGCGACTGGAGACATTCGTTGTCGATGAACATCGAAAAGGGGGCATTACCGCGCAGGCGAAAGCGCGTCTCGACAAGGTGCTTCACGCGATCGGGCGCGGCCGCGGCCCGCGACAAGGTGACGGCTAGCGCGTCACCTTTTCTCCACGTCACGTCCGGAGAGCAGGTCGTCGAGTGAGGGCGGCGGATGGTCGGGCCCCATTCGGCCCGACTTGAGACGGCCGATATATTCCCGGTAGGCACGCATCGCCTGGTAGCCGAACAGCCAGCAGATCGGAATATTCACGAATAACAGTACGGCGGTTCCAATTCCGGTCACGTTGTCGAGGTCGGTATCGGTCTGTACGAAGCCGAGCGTCGCAACGATAATCAGGATGCAATAGACCAGCTTGTATCCGGGGACGGCTTTTTCGCCCGCAAGAAAGACAATGCCCTGTTCCCCGTAGTAGCCCCACGAGATCATTGTGGATACGGCAAAGAACCACGCGGCGATCGATATTAACCATTTTCCCAGCCCCGGCCACACGGTATCGAAGGCTTTCGCCGTCAGCGTTGCACCGATGTAACTCCGGTAAAGGCCATCGCCGACAATCGCCGGCAAAGTCGGCCCGCCAAACGTGTCCCAGGTTGCCGAGTAACCGGAGTCGCCGCCGTAGACGGTGCCTTCGATGCGGTGAAACTTCAGGCCGGTTTGCTCATTGTTGTGCGCTTCAACAACCATCGTGACCTTGTTTCCCGTGATCCAGTCGTCGCCCGGCAGCGGCGTGTCCGCGAACAGCCAGCCGGTTCCGGTCTGTGCGGCAACGGGAAGCGGATCGAGCGGGACGTCCGGCGCACGATTCCAGATGCCGGTCGAGAGGATGATCAGCGCGGTGAATGTGCAGACCACTATCGTATCGATGAACGGCTCCAGGCCTGCGACGATACCTTCGCGGACCGGCTCGTCAGTTTTTGCGGCTGAGTGTGCAATCGGCGATGAGCCTTGTCCTGCTTCGTTCGAAAACACGGCACGCTTCATGCCAAACAGAAAAGCAGAGGCTGCCGTGCCGCCGATGAAAGCGCCTGCAGCCTCGGTCGGCAAGAATGCCGATTTCACGATAAGTGCGAACATGCCCGGTATCTCACCAAAGTGCACGGCAAGCACGTAGCATCCGGCCGCGAGGTACAGGACCACCATCAGAGGTACGAGTGTCCCGCTAACTTTGCCGATGCGTTTGATGCCGCCGATAATGACGGCGCCTACGATAAGGGCGAGCACGATACCGGTAATCCAGCTCGGAACCGAGAAATACTCTTCGGTCAGTTCACCCACGTTCCAGGCCTGGAACATATTGCCGCCGGTCGCCGTAGAGACAAGGAGACAGACACAAAAGATGCTCCCGAGGGCTCTGCCGAGGCCCGCCATGCCTCTACGCTCCAGCGCCTTTGCCGCAACCCACATCGGCCCGCCGTGCGGATTGTCGGGGTCGTCCGTGTTGCGATACAGCATGGACATCGTCACTTCGGTGAGCTTGATCGACATACCCAGAAAGGCGATGACCCACATCCAGAACATGGCGCCGGGCCCGCCGAGGGCAATCGCCAGCGCGACCCCGCCGATATTGCCGAGGCCGACGGTCGCGGACAAGGCGGCCGACAGCGCCTGGAAGTGATTGATGGCGCCCGGGTCGTCGGGATCGTCATATACACCCCGCAGGACCCGGCTTCCGTGAGTCAGGGCGCGGTACTGTGAGAATCCGCTCCAAATGGTGAACACGAGACCGGTCGCAACGATGGTATACAACACATACTCGTGCCAGAGAAGACCGTTGAGCGTGGCAAGTAACCCGCTGACGTCTCCCATCAGGATTCCCGTTTCTTGATTAGCCGGCCTCCATGATCGCTGAAATACCCATGCCGCCAGCCGTGCATACCGAAATCAGGCCGCGGCCGGAGCCCTTTTCATGCAGCATCTTTGCCAGGGCGCCGATGATACGAGCACCGGTTGCGGCAAATGGATGGCCAATCGCAATACTGCCGCCCTTCGTATTGAGCCGCGACATATCGATCGGGCCCATGGGCTCATTTCGGCCGAGATTGTTGCGGCAAAATTCTTCAGACTGCCAGGCTTTGAGCGTAGCGATCGTTTGCGCGGCGAACGCTTCGTGAATTTCATAAAAATCGAAATCCTGCAATCTAAGATTGGCCTGCTTGAGCATATCCGACACCGCGTACGCGGGCGCCATCAGCAGCCCTTCCTTGTTGATGAAGTTGACCGCCGAGACTTTGGCAAAGGTCAGGTAGGCCATGATGGGCAGGTTCTTTTGGCGCGCCCAGTCTTCGGACGCGAGCAGCACAGCCGCGGCGCCATCAGTCAGTGGCGTGCTGTTGCCGGCCGTCATCGTGCCTTCGCTGGTCTTGTCAAAAACCGGTTTCAAAGAGCTTAGTTTGTCAAATGTCGTATCGCGTCGAATGTTGTTGTCTTCCTCGACGTCCATGAACGGCACGATGATGTCTTCGTACCAGCCGGCATCGTAGGCCGCGGCGGCCTTGATATGGCTGGCGAGAGCCAGCTGGTCCTGATGCTCTCTTTGCACGCCCCACTGCTTGGCCGTTATCTCCGTACTTTCGCCCATGGAGAGTTTTGTGCGCGGCTCCTCGACGCCGGGCAACACAGGCTTGAAGTGCCTGGGACGGATGCGAAAAATTGGATTGATACGACCCATCAGCGAACGCGAACGGTGCATCTCGAGAAGAATACTGCGGTAATCGTCCGGGTAAACGATTGGTGCGTCGCTAACGGTATCCGTGCCGCCCGCCATGCCGACTTCGATCTGACCCAGCGCAATCTTGTTGGCAATCATGATGGCGGCTTCGATGCTGGTGCCGCAGGCGCGCTGCAGATCCACGCCAGGCGTTTGCAAAGACAGGCCAGAGTCGATCACGCATTCGCGCGCGAGGTTCCAGTCTTTTGAGTGTTTGATGACTGCGCCGAGGGCGACGTCGCCCAAAGTCTGCCCCCTCAGATCAAGCTTGGTAACCAGCCCGTCCATCGCGGCGACCATAAGATCCTGATTCGAACAATTCTTGTACGCTGTGTGAGACCGGCAAAACGGTATTCGCGCACCGCCAACCACCGCAACTCGAATTGCTCGCCCATCGTGCAACATGCTCGTCTCCCTTGATTATTGTGACCTAAGGCGCGTCGCAACTTTACACCATCCGTAGGCTGCACCTCTAGGTTAAGATGCCGCTCATGATGGCGAGACTCGATAGCGGTTGGCGCGAGCAGGCGAAATCGCTGTTGCGACTCGGTGGTCCCCTCATCATCAACAACCTGGCGGTTGCAGGAATGCAGTTCGCCGATACGGTAATGGCCGGTCAGCTCGGCGCCGACGCGCTGGCGGCGGTTGCCGTCGGTGGCAGCGTCTGGATGCTGGGTTTTTCATTCTGCCTCGGGCTGCTGATGGCGATTTCGCCCATTGCGGCGCGGCATACGGGTGCCGGCAACTACGGGCTGATTGGGCGGTATACGCGTCAGGGCATTTTTCTCGGCGTGGCGATGGGCGTTCCGATGATCCTGATCGCCCAATTTGCGGTCGATCCATTGTTGACACTGATTGGCATCGATCCGGGGTTTCGCGACCTGACTGTCGGCTATGTCCGAGCGATCATGTTTGGTGCGCCGGGCATATTCATCTTCCTCGCGCTCAGGTTTACAACCGAAGGCATCGGCCACACGCGCCCGATCATGTTTACCTCGACGTTTTCACTGATCTGCAACGTCTTTCTGAATTACGTGCTGATGTTCGGCAAGTTCGGTGCGCCCGCGATGGGCGCCGTTGGCTGTGGCTTTGCCAGCGCGATAACAATGTGGATTGTGGCGCTGGCTCTCGGCGCCTACATTTTCATCAGCCCGCACTACCGGCCGTTCAGAATATTCATGCGGGTTGCTCGCGTGCGACTGTCGGCCCTCAAGGAAATTGTGTACCTCGGCGTGCCGATCGCGATCACGATCACGGCAGAAGCCGGCTTGTTTGCTGCCGTCTCCATTCTCGTGGGTACCAGGGGCACCGAAATTACTGCGGCCCATCAAATAGCAATCAATTTCTCTGCGACGATGTTCATGATTCCCCTGGCATTGAGCTCGGCGATAACCGTGCGGGTCGGCCAGCTCATTGGCGCCGGCGATATGCGCGGCGCGCGCAGCAGCGGCGCGATTGGTATCGGCCTGTGCGCGTCCTTCATGGCGCTGTCCGCCATATTCCTGCTGATCTTCAGGGACGCTGTCGTCAGCCTGTATACCGATGATCCGGCGGTCCGGGGTATAGCCATCAGCCTGCTTCTGATGGCCGCGATTTTCCAGGTTGCAGACGGGGTGCAGGTCGGCGCGGCGGGCGCGTTGCGCGGTTATAAAGACACGCGAATCCCGATGGCCGTCAACATGTTCGCATACTGGGCCCTGGCGTTTCCGCTGGCATTCCTCGCTGCAATTACTTTCAAAGCCCCGCCGAATTACATCTGGGCCGGTTTCGTCGTCGGGCTGGGCGTTGCCGCCATTCTGCTGACGTGGCGCTATTACAGGCTTTCGAAAATCGACGCCGCGACGGTCTAGCTGCCGCCCTGGCCGAATGTTGGGCTGTCGCCAGCGAGATACTGGTCTTCCTCAGGCGTGTTCTCGCGATTCAACAGCGAGTTGCGATGCGGAAAACGCCCGAATTGATCGATGATGTCCTTGTGCAGTTCCGCAAACTCAGCGATGGTCATGAAGGTCTGGCGCTGGGTTGGCGAGACAGTCTCCGCAAGGCGACGAAAAAGCTCAACCGACTTTGCCTGGACCTTCGGTGACTCAGCGTGCTGCAAAGGCATATAGAAAAAGACTTTCTGGATCGCCGTGAGGCCCTTGTCTTTTTTCTCCATGGCCCCCTGAACGCAGAGTTTCAGTGCGAGCTGATCCTTCGCGAAAGCCTCGGCCGTGCCGCGATAAATGTTGCGGCGAAACTGGTCAATCAGAATGATCAGTGCCAGTCGCCCACGCGGTTGCTTTCCCCAGTGATCGAGTTCGCCTTTGCTGGCCCTGGCCACATCATCGGCAAATTCTTTCTGAATCTCGAGATCGAAAACCGGGTCCTCGCTGAACCAGATTTCCATGCGCTGGTCGATTTGGGGTGCTGAAAGCTCTTGTTCCTTGAACCAGAATGACAGAATCGCCTCGATTCGCATTTCGTCATCATCGGTGATCGTGGCGTTCATGCTCTCGCTAAGGAGTTTTGCTGACATTTTTCCGTCCTGGCTGTCGCTCAAAGGTCAGTGTGCGGCTCCCGCACCGCGCGAAGTGCGAACCCGGTCACAAATTAGGTCGAACGATCCAATCGGCATACCGGATATCAGTAGACTTTAGCAGATGAGACGCAAAGCAACCGGATATTGCGAGAGGACACCGCTGCGCGGTTGGCTGCTCGCCGGGGCCGTGACCCTCTTGCTGTGTGCCTGCGGCGGGCCGTCGGCGGGCCCGGAGGAGGAATTGCGCGAGTGGGTGAGCCGTGGCGTGACGGCCGCTGAAAATGGCGAGCGTCGCATCCTGGTCGGGATGATTTCGCCAGCCTACGCTGACGCGCGCGGCAACGACCGGGATCGCCTCGAAAACATTTTAAGGGCCTATTTCCTTCGGATGAGCAATATCCGGCTACTGACAGCGATCGACGAGATCAACGTCATCGGCGATTCGGCGGCGGAGCTGCTGCTCACGGTAGGAATGGCAGGTACTCACGATGGCGTGCTAGGTTTCAGCGCGGACGCCTATCGGTTTTCGCTGGAACTCGAAAACGATGGCGACGAATGGGTGCTTATCTCTGCACGTTGGGGTGAATTGGGCGAGGAGTTGCGATGAAAACCATGGCTCGAATGTTTGCTTTGTCATATGTGTTCTTCGCGATAGGCCTGAGCGGCTGCGCGACGACCCTGGACAACCTGGTAAAAAGTCCCAGCGTGGTACTGCGAGATATCCAGGTCGTAGGCCTTGGCTTCAACAGCCAGACTTTCTTGCTGTCGTTCGATGTCAGCAACCCGAATCCGTTTGCGCTTCCTGTCCGGTCCGTGAGTTACGGTCTCAAGCTAGACGGGCAGCGCTTTGCGAGCGGCAAGACACCGAGTGAATTTTCGGTGCCGGCAAACGGTGAGACGAAGTTCGCGATAAGTGTCGATCTGGACCTGCTGCAGACCGCACCACAGCTGCTCACGATCGTGCGCCAAAGCGTCCGGGAAGACGTGGCGTACGAACTCGAGGGACAGCTGGCCGTGGACATTCCATTGACACCACCGCTCTCCTACCGTCACGCCGGATCAATTCGCTTTAGCCCTCAATCCCCGTAAGCGTTGCCGCCGCACCTTGAATATCGGCGTCCCGCCTTGGTTACGCGCGCAACAATCCGGGCAGCCGCCCGATCGCCGGCGAAAGGCGTGGAAAAACAAAGGCTTCTGGCCCGATAAGCGCTGTTTTCGGCGGGCCTGGGTATCGGCGCGGATTCCTGCTCTATACTAGTCAGCTCCCGGCGTTCTGCGCCAAACCAATGTAACGATTGACAATAAAGGGGCGCCCGCGCGCTCCCGACGGCACGTATGACACAGCAAACCGCCCATTCCCTGTACGACCCCGCATTCGATCGCGATAGCTGCGGCTTCGGCTTGATTGCCAACCTGGACGATATACCAAGTCACCGGGTGGTCGATACGGCCATATCCGCACTGGCGCGATTGACGCACCGCGGCGCCGTCGCGGCAGACGGCAAGACGGGGGATGGCTGCGGCCTGTTGATCAAGTCCCCGAAAATTTTCCTTCGCATCGTCGGGGAAGAGTCGGGTTTGACGCTATCGAAACGTTTTGCCGCAGGATCTGTGTTCCTGAGCCAGGATGAGTCGATTGCTGGCGCGGCGCGAACGGTGATCCGCGACGCCGTCAATGAACTTGGCCTCGAAGTTGCCGGCTGGCGCGTGGTTCCGATCGATACGTCAGCCTGTGGTGAGCAGGCGCTGGCGACCGTGCCAAGAATAGAGCAGATCTATGTCAATGCGCCCGACAACATGCCGCGTGGGCGATTCAATCGGCGCCTGTTTCTCGCGCGACGCCGCGCAGAGAATCGGCTGTCCGACGCCGAGACCTATATTGCAAGCCTGTCGTCGGTGACGATCAGCTACAAAGGCATGATCATGCCCGCCGCGCTGCCGAAGTTTTATCCGGATCTCAGGGATCCTCGCCTCGAATCATCCGTTTGCGTATTTCATCAGCGGTTTTCCACGAACACGCTGCCCGAATGGCGACTGGCACAACCGTTTCGCTTTCTTGCCCACAACGGCGAGATCAATACGATCCAGGGCAATCGCAACTGGGCAACGGCGCGTGCCAAGAACTTTCGCTCCGACAAACTCGACGACATATCCGATCTTGACCCGGTTATCTCGCTGACCGGCTCTGATTCGTCCAGTCTTGACAATATGCTCGAAGTGCTGCGGGCTGGTGGCATGGACGTAATCCAGGCCATGCGAATACTGATGCCACCGGCCTGGCAAACCGTCGACAATATTGACCCCGACGTGCGGGCTTTCTACGAGTTTTTCGACTGCCAGATGGAGCCCTGGGACGGCCCGGCCGGCATTGTCCTGACCGACGGCCGCTATGCGGCCTGCTGCCTCGATCGAAACGGGCTGCGCCCGGCGCGCTACGTCATATCCCGGGATCGCCATCTCACCGTGGCATCAGAAGTTGGCGTGTATGACTACGATGAAAAGGACATCGTTGCCAAAGGTCGACTCGGCCCCGGTGAAATGCTTGCGGTCGATCTCGTAAACGGCGTCTTGCTGGAAAACGACGACATCCACGAAATACTGAAGACGCGCGCACCCTACAAGAAGTGGCTGAAAAAAGGCATCAGGTATCTCGATTCCCTGCTCGTCGACACGGCGACGGCCGCGGAGCCCATGGAGCCTGAAGTACTGGCGACGTATCAGAAGATGTTCAACCTGACGCGCGAGGAACTCAGTGAAATCGTAGCCGTTCTTGCCAAATCCGAAATCGAGGCGGTTGGTTCGATGGGCGACGACACGCCGATGGCCGTTTTGTCCAGGAAAATACGTTCGCCCTTCGACTACTTCAGGCAACAGTTTGCGCAGGTAACGAACCCGCCTATCGACTCGTTGCGCGAACGCATTGTCATGTCACTGCAGACCAATATAGGTCGTGAGCTGAGCCTGTTCGACATCGGGCCGAAGCATGCCGAGCACGTCATTATCAACTCGCCGGTACTGTCGCAGGCGAAGTTACGGCAACTGCTGAGTCCCGACATGTTCGAGGACAGCTACAGGTTTATTGACCTCAACGTTGACGAGAACCTGAGCCTCGTCGAAGCCCTCGACAAGATTTGCAGTGAAGCCGAGCAAGGTGTGCGCGACGGTAATTTGCTGCTAATGCTGAGCGATCGTTACCTGGAGCAGGGCAAGATGCCGGTACATGCACTCCTTGCAACGGGCGCCGTACACCATCACCTCGTCAAAGCCGGTTTGCGTTGCGACGCCAATATCATCGTCGAGACCGGCGTTGCCCGCGATTCACATCACGTGGCCTGCCTGATTGGTTATGGGGCTACCACGGTCTATCCATACCTTGTCTACCAGTCGCTGCACGACATCGCGCGGCGCGGTAACGTCAGCAAACAGGAGCAGCTCGGCCGCAGCTACCGGCGCGGAATTCGCAAAGGGCTGTTCAAGATCATGTCGAAAATGGGAATTTCGTCCATCTCGAGCTATCGTGGCGCGCAGCTTTTTGAAATTGTCGGCATGCACGAAGAGGTTGTCGAGAAGTGTTTTAAAGGCACGACTTCGCGCATACAGGGCAGTAACTTTGAGGACCTGATCAACGATCAAAAAGCGCTTGCCGCCGCCGCATGGGATCCGCGGCTGTCAATCGAGCAGGGCGGCCTCTTCAAGTACGTGCATGACGGCGAATACCATTGTTACAACCCGGACGTCATCGCGACGCTGCAGGCCGCCGTGCGGTCGGGTAACTATGCGGACTATGAGGAGTACGCGAGGCTCGTCAACGAACGTCCGGTCGCGACGCTTCGTGACCTGATGAAGATCACGCCGGCGGGTCCGGCGATAGCGCTCGACGAAGTAGAGTCTGTCGAGGCAATACTGCCGCGTTTCGACAGCGCGGGAATGTCGCTCGGCGCGCTGTCGCCCGAGGCCCACGAAGCGCTCGCGATTGCCATGAATCGCATGGGCGGGCGCTCCAATTCCGGCGAGGGTGGCGAGGATCCGGCGCGATACGGCAATGAACGAATGTCGAAGATCAAGCAGGTTGCGTCGGGGCGCTTCGGGGTGACAGCGGAGTATCTCGTCAATGCCGAGGTGATCCAGATCAAGATCGCGCAGGGCGCGAAGCCTGGCGAGGGCGGGCAGCTACCGGGCCATAAAGTCAACGAAATGATTGCGAAGCTTCGCTATGCGAAACCCGGCGTCGGCCTGATATCGCCGCCGCCGCATCACGACATCTATTCAATCGAGGACCTGGCGCAGCTGATTTTCGATCTGAAGCAGGTTAATCCCGATGCGCTGGTGTCCGTGAAGCTCGTGGCCGAGCCCGGTGTCGGTACTATTGCTGCCGGTGTCGTCAAAGCCTATGCGGATCTGATTACCATATCGGGCTATGACGGTGGCACAGGCGCGAGTCCCTTGAGTTCCGTCAAGTACGCGGGCAGCCCGTGGGAGCTGGGCTTGTCCGAGGCGCACCAGGTGTTGAGAATGCAGAACATGCGCCACAAAGTGCGGCTGCAGACGGATGGTGGCCTGAAAACGGGCCTGGACGTCATCAAGGCAGCCATGCTGGGCGCGGAGAGTTTTGGTTTCGGCACCGGACCGATGGTGGCGCTGGGATGCAAGTATCTGCGCATTTGTCACCTGAACAACTGCGCAACCGGTGTTGCGACACAAAACAATGTCCTGCGCAGCGAGTATTTCGTCGGCCTTCCCGAGATGGTTATCAACTTCTTCCACTTCATCGCTGAAGAGGTGCGTCGACTCATGGCCGAGCTCGGCGTTCGGAGGCTGGAAGAGCTGATCGGCCGCGTGGATCTTTTGGAGCTGCAGCCGGGCGAGACGGAGCGACAGGCGCGCCTCGACCTGGGCCCGATTGTTTCGAACGCCGGCCTCACGAACGACATACCGCAATTCTGTACGGACCTGCGCAACGAACCTTTTGACAAAGGAGAACTCGCGGAAAAAATGGTCGCGGCGGCCCTGCCGGCAATCGAGTCGATGTCGGGCGGGCGATTCGAGTTTACTGTGCAGAACTTCAACCGTTCGATAGGTGCACGACTTGCCGGAGAAATCGCTCGCCGACACGGTAACCACGGCATGCGCGAGGCGCCGCTCGATATCGTACTGCGCGGCACGGCCGGCCAGAGCTTCGGCGCATGGAACTTGTCGGGCCTGAACCTCACGCTGGCAGGCGACGCAAACGATTACGTGGGCAAGGGTATGTGCGGCGGGCAAATCACGATTCACCCGCCCGCCGAGGCTACTTACATCGCCCGCGACACCGCCATCATCGGTAACACCTGTCTTTACGGTGCGACCGGCGGTCGCCTGTTTGCAGCGGGCCGGGCCGGAGAGCGTTTCGCCGTAAGGAATTCGGGTGCCACTGCGGTAATCGAAGGTTCCGGCGATCACTGCTGCGAATACATGACGGACGGCGTTGTCGTTGTGCTCGGTAGTACCGGCGTTAATTTCGGTGCCGGAATGACCGGTGGTTTCGCTTACGTTCTCGATATCGATCGTGACTTCGTCGATCGCTACAACCACGAGCTCATCGATATCCACCGCATTACGCCTGAAAGCATGGAGGCACACCTGCATCACTTGCGTTCGTTGATTACGGCGCACGTTGAAGCGACAGGCAGCGAATGGGGGTCGGCGATCCTCGATGACTACCGCACATTTTTGTCCAAATTCTGGATGATCAAGCCGAAAGCCGTCGAGCTGGGTTTGCTCATCGAATCGCTGCGGCGGGCCGCGTAATGGCAAAGCATCCACTGCAATTCCTGGAAGTGCCGCGGCGAGACCCGGACAAGGAGCCCGCTGAAGAACGGACAAAACATTTCGGCGAGATTTACGGGCACTACGACGGCGCGAACGCGGCGGCGCAGGCGGGCCGCTGCCTGTCCTGCGGAAACCCTTACTGCGAATGGAAATGTCCGGTTCACAACTACATTCCGAACTGGCTTGCGCTGATCGAAGAGGGCCGCTTGTTCGAAGCGGCGGAGCTTTCGCATCAGACGAATTCTCTGCCGGAAATCTGCGGCCGTATTTGTCCGCAGGATCGCCTTTGTGAAGGCGCCTGCACGCTCAATGACGGCATCGGTGCGGTGAGCATTGGCAGCATCGAGCGTTACATAACCGATGAGGCCGTAAAGCAGGGCTGGCGCCCGGATATGTCCAATGTTGTAGGCACGGACAAGTGTGTAGGTATCGTCGGTGCGGGTCCCGCCGGACTTGCGGCTGCTGACGTGCTTGCGCGAAACGGCATAGGTTCGGTCATTTACGATTCATACCCGGAAATCGGAGGCCTGCTGACCTACGGTATTCCGCCGTTCAAGCTCGAGAAACACATCGTCGATCAGCGGCGCGAGATACTCGAAGGAATGGGTGTCAAGTTCGTCCTCAACACGCGCATCGGGGAGGACAAACCGTTCCAGGAGCTGCTCGATCAATACGATGCCGTCTTTCTCGGCATGGGCACCTACAGCTATGTACGTGGCGGGTTCCCGGGCGAGGACCTGCCCGGCGTCTGTGAGGCGTTGCCTTACCTTGTGGGCAACGTCTATCGCGAACTCGGTCACGACGAGGCGAATGCGCCGTATATCGATCTTGCGGGCAAGAACGTTGTCGTTCTCGGTGGCGGCGACACCGGCATGGACTGCAACCGGACGGCGATACGCCAGGGCGCTGAGAGTGTGACCTGCGCCTATCGCCGCGATGAAGCCAACATGCCCGGCTCACGCCGAGAGGTTGCCAACAGCAAGGAAGAAGGAATTCGCTTCCTGTTCAACCGGCAGCCCGTGGAGATACTGGGCGACGATCGGGTCACCGGTGTCAAGCTTGTGGAGACCCGCATGGGTGCGGCGGGATCGGACGGTCGTCGGCAGCCCGAGGTCATTCCCGGTTCCGAAGAAGTCTTGCCTGCCGACGCTGTTGTCATCGCATTCGGCTTTCGGCCGGATCCGCCCGACTGGTTTAACGAGTTCCGGATAGAAACGTTGCCCAGCGGGCGGGTTCGCGTTGCGTCATTAGGCGCCTATCCCTACCAGACGACGAATCCGAAGATTTTTGCGGGCGGTGATATGGTGCGTGGCTCCGATCTCGTAGTAACGGCCGTGCACGAAGGTCGTGAAGCCGCCAGAGGTATAGCACGTTACCTGGGTGTCTGAAGCGGCAGCGTCTGACGATAACGACGAATAAATCAAGCGGAGAATAAACGGTGTCTGAAAGCAAGATTACAAAATACGCAGGCAAAAACGCCGAGGTTTCTTGGCACGGCGGCCTATGCATTCACATCGGCGAATGCGGTCGGGCCAAAGGGGATCTGTTTGTCGGCGGTCGACAGCCATGGTGTCAGCCGGACATTGCGAGCAATGATCAGGTTCAGGACGTCATCATGCGCTGCCCGTCTGGTGCGTTATCGGTTGAGTTTGCCGATGGGTCCCGTCGGGAAACGGGGAGGCCCGAGAACACGATCAGCGTTGCCTATAACGGACCGCTATTCGTTCGTGGTGAGCTCGAGATTGAAGGGGCGCCCACCGATGCGCCCGGCCTGAAGTTTCGAGCCGCGCTGTGCCGCTGCGGGCATTCAAAGAACAAGCCCTTTTGCGATAACAGTCATGAGAGCACGGGATTCCGTGACTCTGGCGCTGTCGGCGAAGCCGGTGAGCCTAATCCCGAATCGGGAGGTCCGTTGACGATTAAACCGGTGAAAGACGGTCCGCTGATGGTCAAGGGCAATGTGACGATTTCCGGCGGAAGTGGCCGTATTTCCTGGACCGGAGAGAAGGTCGCGCTATGCCGCTGCGGCGCGTCAGCGAACAAACCGCTTTGCGACGGCAGTCATAAGAAAACAGGCTTTGTCAGCGACTAAGCAGGCGCGTCTATCGTCCAAACATAGCTCTTGCCGGGAGCAGCCATTCTCACGATCGGCTCAAAGAAAAACTGACAGTCGGGTTCCGGCTAAAGGCGGCCAGTCTAAAATTCTTTCGGTATTCTTAGCCCGAAAAGTCGCCGCCTTCGACGGACTCAGTTGTGCATATTAGTCGACTGTCTTTTACAGCGGCCTGACGATGCTTAACGGCGATTCGATAGTCGGGATCGGTGACCATTTCGAGAAAAGCGCCCGCTGTAGGATAACGGGCAACGAAGATCATATCCCAATGCTTGTCTTTCGGACCAATTACCATCAATTCCGGTTTGCCACGCCAAATAATTTCGCCACCGACGCGCCGGAAAATGGGGCTGGTCTCGCTGCCATACGCTGCATAGGCTTCTGCGCCGGTGGCTTCTCGGCCATCCTCATAGGCCGCTTTCTCGCGAAAGCACAGTAGGTTGAGCATCATGATCGGCTTGTCGCGGGGCAGTTCTTTGAAAGCATCGAACTGATCGCGCTCAGGATCAATGTAGTTCGACATGATTGCCTGCTGCTTGGTGGTAACGGGCTCAGAATAGCAAATCGAACGCAGCCATTGCCCCATGAATATTAGGTCTGCTTTGGGTCAGTCGCCGACAGTTTAGGCCGATTTCCCCTATCGGCGGCCATTGAGCGGTTAGCGGACGCTCGCAACGCGATTCCTACAGCGATTTGGATCGAGTCTCAATCGTCTTGGAGTGCATGTCAGCTCTCACCGATAGCGGACACTCTGTCGGGTAAGAATTGGCGAATTCAGCCGGCCGCTTACGGCCAAAAGGGGCCGTTCGGGCTTCCTAGAGTTCGACAACTGGTTTGAAACCGCCGAAGATAAGACGTTTGCCATCGAACGGCATGGGATTCTTCTCCATATCCATCCGTTCGTCCTGGAAATCTTCCGACATCATTGTCGTCATGGCGGCATCGCGTGTTTCCTTGTCCGGCCACTCGATCCAGGAGAATACGACCGACTCATCGGCCGTCGCCTGCACCGCCTTGCCGAAATCGGTGATCTTTCCTTCCGGCACATCATCAGCCCAGCATTCGACAATACGCGTAGCGCCGAGATCGGTGAAGATAGTGTCGACCAATCCGGCGTGTTCGATGAATTTCTGCTTGTTCGCCGTCGGCACGGCTATTACGAATCCGTCAATGTAGCTCATTCTTATTTTCCTCCAACTCGAGATGGCGAATATTGGTGGAGCAATTACCTTGTCGATGCTCGGATCCTGCGGACTGCGTCAGGATCAGCGTCCGGTAAGGGTCAGTAGCAGAAATTATAGCCCAGACTTGGCGACTGTCGCCTGGCGGCCAGGAGGAGAAGTTGCGTCTGAACGAAGCTACTGCAAAATAGAGTAGCTACTAGCGTAATCGCGAATCACGAATTCGCCAAACGCATACGCGGCTACTGCAAGAGCAAATGCCCCTAAGCACCTGACTGAAATGGAACCCTTTCTAAGCGATTCGTATGCAATAGCTACTATTGCGATGAATCCAGCAATAATGCTTATCGGCACCGCGCTTGTAAGGACAATAAAAGGCTTGCTGGCGCCAAAGTAGAAGAATAGTGAAAGCACTGCAGAGCAAATGGAGAACGCCATTGAGAGGGACGCAAAGCTCTGCACATTTGGTCTTACTACCGGCATAAGTGGCTTATTGGCTGCACTGACAGTGAAGTACTCAGATGTTCCGCAACGGGTCATTAGCGGCACTTTTCAGCCATTCTAACCGAGTGACTGCTTTCGGGTGTAAAGCAGCCATCAATGGCAGTATAAATTGGCCGTACATCAAGAGTGAGCTAACGCTCCGCCAACCTGCCCACCCGGGCAAGGTGGTTGCCCCGAAAGGGGGATGTGGCCGTCCCGGCAACGAAGCGGGTACTCCATATCGACGTTGGCTTCCTAATTAGGAGGCAAGACCATGAATGACGACACGGCAAACAATATGCACCCGCGCATACGAGAACGTAGATTCTGGGTTAAGTACTTAGAGTGGAAGCGTCTTTGTTATTCGACGGATTCCAGGTTGGCAGATCAGGGCCAGAAACTGCCTGAGGCCGCTCCGGACAACTCCAAGAACAAAAATGTTCACCCTCTGAGATAGGAGGATTTCATCATGAGCGTTTGCAAAACGCCCTTGTTAGCCTCAACCGGCGACCCCGAGCAGGATGCTAAGAACCGTCTCGAGTTCCTGCGTAAGTCCAGCAGTGGCGGCACCGTCTTTATTCCCGAAAGCTGGATCAAAACAGACCCCGCGATGGCTCAGGCTGTTAAGGAACTTGATTGGCTGAAAGTGGAATAACGCGAGTAAAGGGTTCAAAGAAAACCCCGCCACGAGGGCGGGGCTGGCTCTATGTCCAATTAACTCCGACTCGGCTACGGCGACGGGCATGCTTCGAGGAAATACGTACTTTTACATAATCACTGATCGGGCGAAGGTCCGAGGAGGGTCAGTAGCAGCCCTTCAGCCCAATTCTAGCTCAACGGCGGCTTTCGAGTGGTCACCGGACGGTCTCCCGCACGGACTCCGGCGACCCCGGAATGAATGACAGCTCTCACCGATAGCGGGCATTCAAGAGACTCTGAATCGCCCTGTTTTCAGGTCGGCTATCGGCCACAAGCCGATGTTGCGCCGCCTTGTCTCAGTCATAGTATGCCGGTGCTATCTTCAATTGCTCGAAAAACGCGAGCTCGTGTTCTATCCAGAATGTTGCGCCGGTCTCTACGACTAGAGCCTCAACACGATCCATCGACGCCAGGGTCATATCTCTATCAACATTAAAAACCGGAACACGCCTATCCTGGCGACTGATGGCAAAGTGGTAGAGGTCCCCGGAAAGCACGATCGGACCGCTGTTCTCGAGATCGATGAACAGAACCTGGTGCCCAGGGGTGTGGCCAGGAGCTGAAATAATTCGTACAAGACTGTCCCCGAACACATCGTGATCGCCCTCAATAAGTATCCGCTCCGCATCTTTCAGATTGTTGTAGAGACTTGGGTCGAAACCCGGCACCGTCACCTCGTCTGCGAATGCCGCGTCATACTCTTTTTTCTGAATGATTAGAGTTGCCCCTTTTACTTCATTAGCAACCCCTACGTGATCGAAGTGCATATGGGAATACGCTGCATAATCGAAGGAATTCATGTCTAGACCAATTTCTGGCAGTTGCTCGCTCAATGTTCTGTCAAGTCGAGACAACATACCTTCGCCTTGCCAGCCATCGACTTCTGCTGTCTTTGACGGCAATCCTCCATCCCACAGCAGCCGCCCCTTTTCGTGTTCCACGACGTAGCACGGCACGATCAAGTCACGAATATCAGTCTCGTCATCGGATACAGAGAAGCTTTCAATGCTGGCAAATCGCAACATCCCGCAGTCGAATACGTAAAGCTTCAGTGATGACTCGGTGTCGGCCTCAGTTGACACATCAACTCGGCATCCACCGATCACTGAAAATGCAGAAAGTAATACTACTGAACGTCTAATCATCGTTTTCCCCTAAGCTATCTGGTAGCTACGGCGGTTTTTGCTATTTCGCAGCCGATCTGAAGAAATTATATACGACCGTGCGGCGTCCGCTTTGGGTCAGTAGCGGTCGTTCAGGCTGCACGATATCCGCCAATTGTGAGGTCTGCTTTCGGCCAGAAGCCGACACTCAAATTCCGTAACTGAGGCAAGTGCATCGACGGCGGACATATTCGAATTCGAGCCGCTCAATGACATCTCCATTCTGTTGTATGACATCGATCAAAAACGTTCCAGGACTCTCGCCCCAACCAAGATTCAATACTACCGGCTTCTGGCCCAACAGAAGCGGCCCGCTGTAGTCACCATACTCCTGCACTCTGGAACCGCTGATCTTGAGAGGCTGACCGTCAGCCGTTTGGGCCGCTATCTGCACTGAGTCATACTTAGAGTCCGCTCGCGAGATCGTGCGCAATTTCATCCGGATGGCACCATACTCTCTCACGAATTCCAGTTCGCTCGCGACGGGAATCGGGCAAGCATCGGTCAAAGTCACGTTATCAACTGCGGCAATTGTGCTGCTCGGAATCTCCGACTCCAGGAAAGGAAGGCCGCAATCGTAATGCCGGGGACTGTATGTACCAAATATTAGCGCCACGTACATCGTCAACGGTAAAGCTGCAGCTCCCTGCACGATTAGAAGGAGAATATTCGCCCACAGTCGCAACTTCTGTTGGCCGAGAAAAATCAGCACACAAAAGATAATCGGTACACCGATGAGCAGAATTCCGAACAAGGTATAGGGTATCCACTGTGCAAACTGGAAAGTTAGTACTATCCAGGCGAGCCAGATTCCCCACGCGACCAGTACCTTCTTCACGTCAGGGTCCGACCTCCTTTACTTCGCGCCTTGACGCAATACAGCATAGTCGATAGTTGTTCCCAGTCGCTTATTAGGCGCCATCGTCTTATTCCTCAAGACCTCCCCTGGTCTTACGGATATTGCCCTGTAAGCCAAGCGTAAAAGTAGAAGCTTGCGATCAGAACTACAAAGGTGAGAAACAGAGTGCCGATAATGCCTAGCACAACCCCAATTCGTGACATGATAGTAACAGTCGCGTCTCGTGGTTCGAGTGCCAAGACTTTGCGGCCAAGAAATATAGCGAACGGGGCCACGGGGCAGAAGAACAGTCCCGCCACGCCAAGAGCCAAGCTGGCAAGAGCGGCTTGAGACGGTCGGGACGCTTCTCTTGTTAGTATCGCGTAGGCAAAATAAATGAGCGCCGCGACAGGAATAACTGCCCACCAGTACGTAACCCACGATTCCGATGGCTCCATGGATCCTTGTGGTGCCTAACTAGATACTAGTGGACAAAAGTGTCGCATAACGTACCTATATTACGCTTACGGCCGCTGAATTAGGACGTAAGGCATCAAGATGGTTCATACACTTCACCTACTTTTCAACAGCCACACCACGGTAGCGATCAACGCAGCAGCCGCGACGGGCATTGAGATAATCGCGGATGCTCGCTCATTTAGTACATCCAAGAAAACGAACAAGCAGATAATGACGACGATCAGCGCATACCAGATGCCAAGCCGTATGCGATCTCTTTTTTGACCGTTTTTCAGTACGATAATGGAACTTATCGCACTTAGCGGCAAAACAACCACAAGCGGCAGCGCTATCTGCAGGGCGATAATCATTCCGGCAGCTTCGCGATCAGACATGAATGCAGCAACTAAGAGTCCGACTAGTAAGAGCGCCGCACAGAGAGCCTGCAAACCGAAAGTGATGCGGGTTGCGATCATTGCGTCGCCAAACTCAGTCCTCCAATGGGACTTAACTAATGGCTATCTTGCAATAGTGCAGCATATAATTCATATATCTAGCTGACGGCCAACGGCGACTTGGGGTCAAGATCCGCCCCACAGCTCAGTCTAGCTCACGCTTTCAAAATGTCGGCTTTGGGTCACTAGCGGCCTTCTAGCAGTCTAGCAGGCGAACGGCAGCTTCGGAGCGGTAAGCGGACTATTGGTAGAGCCGTATGTCAGCTTTCACCGGTAGCAGTCATTCAAATCGCCCGAAATCATCCGGCAACCAGGGCGGCTAACGGCCAGAAGCAGCCGCTTCATCATTTGATTGCTATCGGGTTTCCCGGGGAACCAGTGGCACCTTTAAACTTAACCGGCGCAAACATAAAAGCGAACTCATAGACCTGATCCCTCGCCAATTCCGAGAGGTCGAGATTCTCAAGATTGTAGATTCCTCGCCTCGCGATGAGTTCTTGATGTACCGGGAAAGCCGTCTCGGGATCTTCTGAAGGAATCACCTCGACGGACCAAGAGTCCGCTGCTGTCATCACAACATTTTTCTCCGCCAGCCAGAGCGCAGCACCCATTCCGATGCCCGGCTCACCCCGATTGTATTCATCGTTGTCAACCATCCAAAGTTGGCCGTGCCCAGTGTGAATCAATACGACATCGCCTTCGGTTAATTCCACAGATTGATACCGCAATGCTCCTTGAAGGTCGTCCGCGGTAATTACGGTCCCTACGGGAAGACGGTCCAACTCCTTGTATCTCGCCACGTCAATGAGTACACCGCGAGTAATAAACACTCCCGCCTTCTCAACGCCAAGTCTCTCCAAACCAGCAGCGGTGCCGAAGTCGCTGCGTTTGAAGCCATTGTAAAAGACGTCCTCGCCATTTACGCGAGTACCAATATGCCCTAGCCCGTCAAATTGAGTGCCGACCTGTCCAATCTGGCCACTAATCATCTCATCGTGATATATAAGTTGGTTCTTGCCGAATGGACCGCCGGTCGGAGCGCCGGGAATTGTGAGACTGTAGTGACGACCTGGAAATACTGGCATCCCAGCCTCGTAATCACGGCCAAGCTCGTATATTCGACCCTCCGTAATCAATCGCGATGCTTCAATGACTTTCTCTGGTGTGATTCTATTTGCGGCGCCTCTTTCGTCGTGTGGCCCCCATTCTGATTGGATTTGCGAATCTTCCGCGACCGTCTCCGCAATTGTCCCGAACGTGACTAAGATCAACAAGGCTCCTGTCAAATATGTGTGGCTGGCCAACATAACTGTTCCTTTCTCTTTAAAGATATTCAAGCAGCGGACCCAATCGTGTGGCTCCTTTGGGTCAGTAGCGGCCCTTCAAGCCAATACTAGCTGAATGGCGGCTTTCGGGGGTAAAGCGGTCATTCGGAAGCACGGTTTCGGCGCCCCCTGCCTGAGTGTCAGCTTTCACCCAAAGCAGTCATTCATACAGCCGAAAATCTGAGATTCTCGCAGGCAGCTTACGGCCAGTAGCGGTCGTTACATTACTCCTCGCCACCGGAAACCCGCTCTCGGACACGTTGCTGAATACGCTCCATGTACTGCCGATTTGCCGACGGGTCTGTATCAGCCAACGCCTTGTCAATAAGGGCATCGAATTCCAGTGTTCCTGGCCGATCATGGGTGGATTTTAGAGCCTCCCACCATACTTGGGCAAAAGTGCTGCCAAGATAAAATGGAACATCAGTCATCAAGACAGCTTGCGACTCGCCAGACTTCAAGAAACCTTCCTGCTCAAGAACCCACTGCTGTTGCCAATGGTTGTATATGTTGATTAGGAATGCATCCATGACCCGGACTTCTGAGTTGGACATCGAGTCAGGATCGACGGCGGCCTTGACCCAGACTGCGGCTATGTCAGGGTTCATCATGTCCCTTTCGATTTCCTGGAACGCTAGCCGATTGCTGCTCAGAAACTCGATTTTCGCGAATTCGCGAGCTTGATTCAGCTCATAAACCAGCAACAAGAGTCCGACAATTACGCCGAAATTTGCGAGCAATGTAAGCATTTGCCCAACGTCGATCTTTTTCATCTATTTCTCGAGTCGACTATTACTACGCAGTTGTATCGGAACGGCGAACGGCCGCTAAGGGTCACTAGCGGCCCCTAGCCCTTATTCTAGCTCAACGGCTGCATCCGGGCGTATAGCGGACGTTCGTCAGGAATATTCCGAAAGCCAGATTATGAATGACTGCTTTCACCAAGAGCTGTCATTCAGACAGCGACAAATCAGAGACTCTGACAGGCAGCAAACGGCCAGAAGCGGTCGCTCCTTGGTCATTCAGTCGAGCGGCTTCTTCAACGGTAGCGGATAAAGGTAGGCATCCCGACAAGTGGGGATGCGCAATATCTCAGCTATAGCTGAACACGTCGAGTTTGTTGCCATCCAAGTCACGGAAGTACGCCGCGTAGAAGCCGTCGCCACCTTCCGCGCGCAAGCCAGGAGGGCCTTCGTCGTCGGCGCCGAGTTCAATCGCCTTCTTATAGATACGATCGACTTGGTCGCGGGAATCGGCCGCAATACCGGCCATCACGCCATTACCCACCGTTGCCGGTTGACCATCGTAGGGCGTCATTATGCAAAGCATCGGTTTGTCCATTGCCGCGGCCCACGCATAGCCTCGTTCGCCAAAGTCCATCATACGAGTGACGCCCATTTCCGCAAGCAGTTCGTCGTAAAACGACGCGGCGCGAGCGAGGTCATTGGTACCAAGAACAACATATCCAATCATCGGGATCTCCTTAGGGGTGGTAATTATATTTGATTATTAACTTGGCGACTTGTTGCTAGCGCCTCTCCTATGCAATGTCGGCGGCGAGAAATTATTTTTTTGCAGCCGCCTGACGTCCGCTTCGGGTCAGTAGCGGCCCTCTTGCCCCATACTAGCCTAATGCCTGCTTTCAAGCGCTAAGCGGTCGTTCGATAGACCGGTTTCTCGACTGACATACCAGATGACTGCTTTGACCCGAAGCGGCCATTCAAACAGCCGAGAATCAGAGATTCTGACAGGCAGCAAACGGCCATAAGCGGCCGGTCGGGGTGCTTGTTGAATCGAGCAATTTTCCGTGAGATTGCGTTGCCAGTAGTCTTCAGCTCAATTACTGACCCGGCAAGAAACGAATGAACACACCAACGCATAGACTTAGCAGAACGCCCACTGAAGCTGCTGTGTGAAAACGACGATTCGCCGAAAAGACCCCCAATATCGATATAGCCACAATCGACAATTGTACGGCCCTAAGTTCATTGAGAAATGGCTCCGTTCCGAACAGTGGACCATCAAAGGTGAAACAGACCATGAGCACGGCAAAGATTGACAAGAACCACTTCCGGATACCCAGAAAGTGGTCCGAAATGTCGACGTCAATCGTCGTCGTATTTCTTGGGCTTATCATCGTGCACGCGAAGAACATTAGGCTCGGCCCGATCAGACTGTATAAGAACATCCCGAAATTCCAGGACAGCTCCCGGAAAGTCCAAAGCGACCACCAATGAAGAAACGTGAGTAAGAACAGGTTTATGATCCAAAGGCCGTGGGGCAAGAAGAACCGCACCCGGACGCCCTGCTGAAGTAAATCAGCCACACCCATGAAGAGTTGCGCAATTGATAACGCAAAAATGACCGAGATCATTCCTACAATAAATTCGAAAAGACTCAAGGGTCACCTAGCTGTAACACGAGATATTCCGGATTCACAATTAAGTCCTTGAGCGATGCTGATCTTGACCGGCTGCTTTGGGTCAGTAGCAGTCAGTCGCTAGTTTAACAGCCCAGGGGCTGCTTACGGCCAATAGCGGTCTGTCGCGGGGCGATCTTACCTAGACGGTAGGATGGCGATCATGCCAATCGGTGGCCTTCTCAAACGCATATCCGATTCGACACAGGCGCGCCTCCGACAACTGCGGTCCAAGTAATTGCATCGCGTAAGGAATGCCATTCTCTGAAAACCCGCAGGGTAACGTGAGCGCTGGCGTTCCAGCGAAGTCCGCAGGAATTGTGAAGTGCATCTGCACGCCTTCGAAAAGTGGTTGCAGGTCGGCCGTGCTGCCATACATGATTTCTGGCGGCAGCGGTAACGTGAATCCACCTGCCGGGCAAATTACTGTGTCGGTAGAGCCCAGTACGGAATTGAATTGTTCGTTGAACGCGTTGCGCACTTCGGTCGCTGCCGCGTACTGGTCGTCAGTGATGGAAGCGCCAATCTCAAGAAACTCGCGAAAGTGCGTGCCGTATTCGTCGGCGCGTGATGGGAATGTCTTTGCGTGTGCGTTGAATGCCTCGCGGGAACATATTGCAAACCAAGTGTCGCCGATGGTCGCCGGATCGACCGGCATTTTCACATCGACAATAGCTGCGCCCAGATTTTCCAACACGCTGAGCGCATCTTCGATTGCAGTTACCAGACCCGCGTTGAGGCCCTCGCTGGCGAAAGCCCGGTCGTATCCGATACGCATGCCGACGACGCCGTTATTTAGGTGCTCCAACATATCTGGAGCCGAATGTTTGAGCGACGTCGGGTCGTTGATGTCGTGTCCGGCAATGACTTCTAAAACAATCGCCGCATCAGTAACCGAGCGAGTCATCGGGCCGACGTGATCCAATGTTTCGCCCAGCGGGTGAACGCCATACCGGCTGACCCTGCCATACGTTGGCTTCAGGCCAACAATGCCGTTAGCCATTGATGGAAAACGAATGGAGCCACCCGTATCTGTGCCTAGAGCCGCAAAGCAAAGTCCGGCGGCAACCGCGACGCCAGAGCCACTTGATGAAGCGCCTGACCAATACGTTGGATCCCATGGGTTTACCGGTACATCGAAGTCACGGTGATAGCCCGCCATGGCACCCTCGGTTAGATTGAGCTTACCAAGTAGTATGGCGCCAGCGCTTTTGAGACGAGAGACAGCTGTCCCATCGAAGTCAGGCGTGAAGTCCCTGAAGACTGCTAGGCCACCCATCGTCCTGATACCCTTCGTATAACAAAGGTCTTTCACAGCAATTGGTATGCCGTGCATCGGCCCGCGGTAATTACCAGATGCGATCTCCTGCTCGGCTTTTTCTGCTGCCGCCAAAGCTCGTTCCGGCGTGACTGTAGCGAAACTTTTCAGACTGCTGTCTACCGCCTCTATACGACTGAGCATTGAATGCACGAGATCGAGTGGCGAAATTTCGCGCGATTTAATCTGTCGCGCGACATCTACTAACGTTGCGTAATGCAGCTCACCTTTCGCGATCGGATCTAAAGGCAATGTGCTATTGTCACGCGAACATGCAGGGATGACGCCGCTCAATGCAGCGGCACTGGCAAGCTTCAAAAACCTACGTCTCGTCAATTCGCTAAGGTGCCGTGATTGCACCGCCGTCAATCGAAACCGTCGAGATTCGCGTCGCATGAGCTATTCCTCTGTTACTTAGCGCCCGTATCCATTGACTGCACACCAAAGTCCGCTTCGGGTCAGTAGCAGCCAGTCGCTAGTTTAACAGCCCAGGGGCTGCTTACGGCCAAAAGCGGTCGTCACCCAGTTTAGAGCGGGCTCAGTGCCATTGATGCCGGCCCTTCGCCCGTGTGGATTACGTAGGGACTTCGAACCAACTTCATCCCATTAACGCTATACACATCGATGTGGTGTGCCATGTTCGCCTGGACGAAGAGCATTTTGCCATCAGGACTGAACTCGATTCCCTGGGCTACGAATGCCATCGGAAGATAGTAGAGGAGCTGCATCGGCGACACCGTTAGGTCGACGACCGCAAGATGCCCGATGTAAGGCCCGTCAATGCAGGTGATTACGGCAAAGTTACCACTGGGATGAAAGGCGGCACTCTCGAGCCCCTGTGCGACGTTGGGGATCGCTTCAGTCACCCTGGGAGTTTCGAGTG
>Ga0224512_10000642_pt1 | contig 36221 bp, 34 predicted proteins | sample SF_May12_sed_USG_4_FD_169103 | JGI IMG/M metagenome (GOLD analysis project Ga0224512, IMG submission 169103) | Sediment microbial communities from San Francisco Bay, California, United States - SF_May12_sed_USGS_13 | ecosystem: Environmental > Aquatic > Marine > Sediment | place: USA... | reverse complement strand
GGCAGCCGAGGGATGATGTCGGGGCCCATGAGGCGAGTGTCGCGCCCGATCCCGTTGCGTGCGGGGATGAAGAACATCGCCGACGCCATCGTGATCGCGACGGTCCCGTCGTCGATGAGGCCCTGGAACGGGAGGAGCCGGGACCAGCCAGGGATGATGAACAAGCCCACGTTGAGGTCGACGCGGAACACCCACAGCGCCGCGGTGGTGACGAAGATCCCCATGATCCACCGCTCCTCGAAGGAGACGGGTCCCAGCTCCTGCCGCTCGGTGTTGATCACCTCGTGCTCGACCGTCACTTCGCCCGGGGTTCGGTAGAAGACCTGGGTGATGAAAAACCACGCGACGCCGAGCATGATCGTTCCGATCGGGAGCGCCATGACGATCCACTGGCCGAAGGCGATGGGCGGCGCGTCGGGGAACAGGATCGCGAAGATGCGCACGAAGGAGAGGTTGGGAGGTGTGCCCACCAGCGTGGTGAGTCCGCCCACGGACGCTCCATACGCGATGCCCAGCATCAATGCGACCGCGAAGTTGTGGCTCCGGTCGCCGAATTGGTCCTCGATCTTGAGGACGATCGCGAGTCCGATGGGGACCATCATCACGGCCGTGGCCGTATTCGAGATCCACATGGAGAGGAACGCGGCCGCGAGCATGAATCCGAGTACGATACGGGGCGGTCCGCCACCGACGGCGTGGATGATGTTGAGCGCGATCCGCCGATGCAGATTCCACTTCTCCATGGTCAGGGCGATCATGAACCCCCCGATGAACAGCACGATCGTGCTGTTGAAGTAGATCGGAGCGGTCTCACCGCCGCCCATGATCCCGAGAAGCGGGAAGAGGAACAGTGGAAGCAGGGCGGTCGCGAAGAGCGGGATCGCGTCCGTCACCCACCAGACGGCCATGAGGAGCGCGACCGCGGCGAGTCGGCTGGAGGGCCCGTTCGTGGGATCGATGGGGAAGACCAGCAACAAGGTGAAGAGGGTCAAGCCGAGCCAAAGGCCGATGACTTGGCCCTTCCCCCCAGGGGGTCGCGGAACGTGCTCCATTCAGTCGTCGGATGGCGTGGATGAGAGCGCTTCGATGCGTTCGATGAACAGGTCGAAGACCCGCAGGAGGCCCCAGCCAGCACCGAGAAGGATGCCGAACACTTGCCAAAGGCCACGGCGGTGGGCTTCCTGGACCATGCTCTGAAGGCTCTGCATGCCCGAGAGGATCGGCAGTCGGCCCGCTCTTCGCCAGGGTCCTCGATGCGCGCCGCCGTCCGTAGCTGGGGCCTCGATCACGGGGCGGCCGTGGCCTGGCCGGGATGTGGTGGGGTAGCTTGCCGAACTCGTTGGCTCCGCCGAAACCCTGCGGGGCCGCCTCGATCACCAGCGCTTGGGAGTCGGAACATGGATCGAAAAGCCTTCCTCGGAGCGGCCGCGTCGCTCGCTTTCGCCGGCTTCGGTCCGAACGGGGCCGTGGCCAGAGGGTCGGGGCGTCCCCTACGGGCCCGATTCTGGCCCGGCTACGAGGATGCGATCGTCGTCGACTTCCTCGCGAGCCCCGGCTACTTCAACTACCCACTCAATCCGCCGCTCGACGCGGAGATGGTGCGTAACGGCGTCGATTCGGGGATCACCGCGGTCAACCTGACGGTCAGCCGAGGCACGTTCGCGGAGACGGTCGACGGCATCGCAGGCTGGTTGGGTCGAATCGAGCGCGTTCCTGACGCGTTCGTGCAGGTTCGGACGGTGCCGCAGCTCCTGGAGGCGAAGGAGCGATCCCAGCTCGGTATCGTCTTCGGCTTCCAGGACACCACTCCGTTCGAAGGGCGCCTGGACCCGATCGAGACGTTCCACAATCTCGGCGTCCGGGTCACCCAACTCACGTACAACGTGCGCAACCTGGTCGGTGACGGATGCCTGGAGGCGGCGAACGGAGGACTGACAAGGTACGGGCACCAAGTCGTCGAGCGCATGAACGAGCTCGGAATGATCGTGGACCTGAGCCACTGCGGTCAGCGAACCACGGCCGAAGGGATCGCGGCGTCCTCGTCTCCTCCGGCGATCACGCATTCCGGCTGCAACGCAGTGGCGAGGCACCCCCGGTCGAAGGACGACACGGAGCTCCGCGCGCTCGCCGAGAAGGGTGGAGTGATCGGGATCTACCTCATGCCCTTCCTGACGCCCGGACGGGTACCTCTGCGGAGCGACGTGCTCGACCACATCGAGCATGCGATCGATGTCTGCGGAGAGGACCACGTCGGCATCGGGAGTGACCTGTCGACGACTCCGATCGACGGGAGCGACGAGTACTGGTCCCGACACCGAGAGTTCGTGGCCCGCCGCATCGAGCGCGGCGTGGCAGCCCCGAACGAGGACCCGGACATCCTGTTCACGGTCCAAGACCTGAACTCGCATCGACGCATGGAGCTGATCGCGGACGGCCTCGCGAACCGGGGACATCCGGACCGGATCATCGAGAAGGTGATCGGGGCGAACTGGCTCCGACTGTTCCGCGAGGTGTGGCCTTCATGACACTGCGCGCTGGGATGGATCGTTGAGCAGCGACGCCGGGCTCGAAGCGCCCGCTGACGGACGGCCGATCCAGGTACTCATCACCGGGGGGACGGGCTACGTCGGGGGTCGACTGCTGCTCCGGCTGCTGGAACGCGGCGAGAGGGTGCGCGTGCTCGTGCGGGACCTCGAGCGGGCGAAGGCGCGGGGTTGGTCGGACGACGTAGAGCTCGTTCAGGGAGATCTCCTCGACGTCGACTCGCTCCGGGCCGCGTTGGAGGGCATCGACGTGGCGTATTACTTGGTCCACTCGATGTGCGCCCGGGATGACTTCGCGGAGGTCGATCGCCAGGCTGCGCACAACTTCGTGGAGGCGGGGCAGCAGCTGAAGCAGGTGATCTATCTGGGCGGCATCGCGCCGGCTTCCAGCTCCGCATTCGACTCGTCCGAGCACCTCTCCAGTCGCAACGAGGTCGGCGAGATCCTTCGTGCTGGGCTACCGACCACCGAGCTGCGAGCGGGACCGGTCATCGGGGGTGGATCGGCTTCGTTCGAAATGGTCCGCTACCTGACGGAGCGACTGCCGGCCATGGTCGCCCCCAGGTGGATCCTCAACGAGGTCCAGCCCGTCTCGGTACGAGACGCGCTGTCGTATCTGATGGCCGTCAAGGGTCGCACCGATGCCTTCGGGATCATCGATATCGGGACCGAACCGCTCACCTTCAAGCAGATGATGGAGCGGTACGCGGAGGTGCGCGGGCTTCCGCGATTGATCGTGCCCGTCCCGGTGCTCGCACCCAGGCTCGCTGCGCTCTGGGTGGGCTTCGTGACGCCGATCCCCAACTGCCTCGCAGTGCCGCTCGTAGAGGGGGTGGTCCACCCCGTGCTCGGAGACACGAGGCGAGCGCGGAGCCTCTTCCCCGAAATCGAGCCGATCTCGTATCGAAAAGCCGTCGAGTTGGCGCTTCAAAAGACCGATGCCGGTGAGGTCGTGACGAGGTGGAGCATCGCGGGAGGCGCACCCGATTCCGGTGTCCGGTTGGTCGACGAAGAGGGCGTCGTGCGAGAGGTGCGGACTCAGGTCGTGGACGCGAGTCCCGAGTCGCTGTTTCGGGCGTTTTCGAGCCTCGGTGGGGAGCGGGGGTGGAGGGTTTGGAATTGGGCGTGGGTGGCCCGTGGCGTGCTCGACCAGTTGGTGGGGGGCCCGGGCCTCCGTCGCGGTCGACGGGACCCGGACGTGCTCTACCCCGGAGAGGCGCTCGACTTCTGGCGAGTGGAGGAGTACCGCCCGCACTCCCTCCTGCGCCTGCGCGCGGAAATGAAGGTCCCCGGCCGTGCGTGGCTCCAATTCGAGGCGATTCCCGAGGAGGGTGGGACGCGGCTCGTGCAGACGGCGTTCTTTGCGCCGACGGGCTTCTTCGGATGGCTTTACTGGTACGGGATCTACCCGTTCCATGCGTTGATCTTCAGCGACATGGTCAAAGCGGTGGCCCGAGACGCCGAGGCGCTGGAGCTTGATCCCAAAAGGTAAAGGCGCCCATCTTGGCGGCCGGCCTCCGTCCTACGTCCCCGAAAGCCCGGTACCGGTGCCCAAACTCCACATTCGAGACGCGCGGGTCTCCGACGCGGAGATGATCGAAGCCGTGCATTACTCGTCCAGGGAGGCGGTATACGACGGCCAGGTCGCCGACTGGCCCCCGCCCGGCCCGGATCGGCCGGGGCGAATCGAGCGCTGGAAGGAGTGGCTGGCCGACCCGGCGATCACCTGCGTGGTCGGTGAATCGGATGGCGAAATCCTGGGCTTTTGCACCATCCGTGCCTCACTCGACGAGGGCGAGGACGCGTCGGTCGCCGAGATGCCGACCCTGTACGTGCGCCCCGACTCGTGGCATCTCGGCTATGGTCGGGCGCTCTGCGAGGCGGGCTTGGAGGAGGCCCGGAAGAGAGGCTTTCGAACGCTCACGTTGTGGGTCCTCGAGATGAATCGACGGGCGCGCGACTTCTACAAGGAATTCGGCTTCCACCCGGACGGAGGCACGAAGGTCGACGAGCTGACGACAGAACGGCTCGTGGCGTTCCGCTACCGCATCGACCTCACGCGTAGATGAGCCGGGCCATCGCGTCCTTCATTCGCACGATTCCGGATCATCCGAAGCCCGGGATTCTCTACCGGGACATCACGGGCCTCCTCGAGGACGCGCGGGGACTTCGGATGGCGGTGGATCTCATCATCCACCGCTACATCGACCGGCGCATCGACGTCGTCGCGGGGATCGAGGCGAGAGGCTTCATTTTCGGCACGGCGGTCGCGTACGAGCTCGGCCTGGGCTTCGTACCGATCAGGAAGGCGGGCAAGCTGCCGGGGAAGGTGGTCGGGATCGACTACGAGCTGGAGTACGGGTCCGACCGCATGGAGGTGCACGTCGACGCGATTGCGCGGGGCGCCTCGGTTCTGCTGATCGACGACCTGATCGCCACGGGCGGCACCGCTCTGGCTGCGATCGAGTTGATCCGTGGGGTCGGCGGCTCGGTGAACGACGCCTGCTTCGTTGTCGACCTGCCGAGTCTGGGCGGCGCGGATCGCCTCCGAGCGCAGGGCTGCTCGGTCTTCACGCTCTGCGCATTCGAGGGCGAGTAGCCTCAGCCCGCCAGCTTGTCGAGCTCCTCGGCCAACTCGATGTCCCACGTGGTGACCCCGCCCGCATCGTGTGTGGTGAGGTCTACGCGGACCGAGCGGTAGACGTTGAACCACTCTGGATGGTGGTTCTTACGTTCGGCGCACAGCGCCGCGGATGTCATGAAGCCGAAGGCCTCCACGAAGTCGGCGAACTCGAACTCCTTTCGGATCTTCCCGTCACGAACGGACCATCCGTCGAGGCGGCCGACCGCCTCGTCCAAGGCAGCGCCGGTCAAGAGCGTTCGATCGCTCATCGGTAGCTCTCCTCGATCATGCGGGTGATGTCATCCATGCGATCCGCGAGCCGATCGATGGCCGCGAGGTAACGCCGTTCCCACTCCGGTACGCCGGCCGGATCGTCCGTTTCGATCTCGTAGCGGATCCCTGGGAGCATCCACGACGCGTAGCCGCTGAATGGATCCGGCGAGACATACAGCGAACGGCTCCAAGGCCGGTCCTGGAGGCCGCGATCGTCCAACCATGCCTTCTCCAGCGCGATGAAGCCGTCGTTGACGCGAGCCGCGACCGAGGGTCGGATGGATCCGGCCGTCACGCGAGCTCGTCGAGCCTCGTCGAGGCGTGCCGCCGCTCGATCGAGGGTCGTCGTGGCCTCGACGAGGTCGTCCAGGTCGACATCCACCCGACGCTCTTCGGCGACCTCGTGTAGCGTACTCACGTGCGTCCGAGTGTCGGTTGCGTACCGCACGACGTCGTACGGCAGGAGGTCGGCGTTGGCCAGACGGATCGCCAACAGTCCGTCGGCGCGCGCCAGCATGGGCCCGTAGATCCACTCGGGATCTCCGAAGCGCTCGAACCAGGCGAAGTTGTCGTAATTCGAATGGTAGACACCGCTGGGGCCACCTGAACTGAGGCCAGCCGAGGGGATGCCCGCGTGCGTGTAGAACGCGATGTGGTCGGAGCCGCCGCCCAGATTCCCCATCACGGGCTCTCCGCCCTCGGCCCGCTCGGCCCACCACTCATATACGCTCTTCCCCTCGTTCGGGTAGGGGGTGTCGCGAATGGCGTCCAGGATCGGCTGCTTCAGGGAAGGGGACGACGACGAGCCGAAGTTCGGACCGGATACCGCCCCGTCGGCGTTGATGTACGCGACTGCTCCGTCCGTGAGCTCCGGAAGGAACTCTTCGACCCACTCGGAGGAACCGATGACCCCGTACTCTTCCGCATCCCAGTGAGCGATGAGGATCGAGCGACGGGGTCTACAGCCAGCTTCGGCCAGCTCCCCCAACGCCTCGGCGAGCGTGAGGAGCATTGCAGTTCCGCCATTCGGATCGACCGCGCCGAAGCCCCACGGATCGTAGTGGGCACCGAGGATGACCCACTCGTCAGGAAAGTCCGAACCGACCAGCGTGCCAACGATGTTGGTGGCCCTCGTCAGCGCCTTGGGTTGATTGACGCGCACACGCACGGTCAGTTCGGGGCCACCTACGATCCGGTACGGCATGTCGAGTCCACCCTGCCACTCGTCGGGTGCGGTGGTGCCCGACATGCGCGAGAGGATCTCCGAGGCCGCGTTGTAGCCGATGGGGAGGACGGGGATGGTGTGAAGTCCGACGTCCGCCGGGTCGAGTCGCTCGACCTGTGTCGGTCCGTCGAGCGGAAGGGCCGGTTGGAACGGGGTCAAGGGGTCGCCGGTCCAGTCGAGCGTGAGTACCGATCCGCGTTGGATGATCTCGCCGTTGAGCATCGGACCCTCGGGGTAGGGATCCTCTTCCTCTTCCTCTTCCGGGGCGTCGTTGAACATGATCACCCCGGCGGCACCACGCTCCTCGGCGAAGAGGACCTTGAAGCCTCGGAAGTTCCCGCCGTAGCGTGCCACGACGACCTTGCCCGCGAGAGAAATCCCCATCGAGTCGAGCGCCCGATAGTCGGCTCGGGTCCCGTAGTTGGCGTACACGACCTCGCCGGTGACGTCACCGCTGCCGGAGAAGGCGTTCCAACCGTTGAGTAGGTCGGGGTGGCCCGAGAACCGGTCTTCGGGAAGCGCGGCCTCTCGGTTGTTGAGACGAATCGCGACCGGCGTCACGATATGGGCCTCGACGTCGTCCGTGAGCTGCGGGAGGTAGACGTCGTACGGGTGCTCCCGGACGTCCATTCCGGCCGCCTTCATGACCCTGCCGAGGTAGTGTCCGACCTCGACCTGGGCGGCGGATCCGGTCGGGTGCGGGTTCGCGGTGATGATCCGGAGGTGCTCCCGAAACGCGTCCCCGGAGGGGAGCTCGAGGAAGCGTGCTTCGCAGAATGCTTGGCGTGCACCGTTCGCCGCCGTGAACCCCACGGGCGTGCGCACCTGGACGGAGTTTTGGGCGTGTGTCGGGGTCGTCCAAGCCGTGGCCGTGAGCGCCACGAGGATCGTCGCGGTCGTCCGGAGTGCGGTCGTGCTCATGTCCATGTCCCGGTTGCCAAAGAGTTCTCGTCGATTCGGATCAGGGCGATCGTTCGCCCAGGATGGCCTGGGTAACCGCGCGCTGCAGGGGCGCTAGGTCGGTATACTGCGTCTCGCTGTCGACCCCCAGGTTCTGGCGGTTCGTCAGGAGCACGATGGTGACATCGTGCGAGGGTGACGCGAGGACAAAGGTACCGGTGAACCCGGTGTGCCCGAAGCTCCCCGCAGGTGCGTAGTCAGGGAGCTGCCAACCGAGAGCCTGCCCCGGAACCGCAGGTGTTAGGAACGCGTCTACGACGGCCTCGGAAAGCAGGCGGCGGCCGCTCGCTGCCCCACGGTCGAGGATGAACTGCATGAGAACGCCGGCGTCCGCTGCGGAAGCGAAGAGGCCCGCGTGCCCCGCGACGCCTTCGAACGCGTGATGCGCGTTGCCATCGTTCACCTCACCGACGAGGGTCCGCTCCCTCCAGCCGCCCCATGCGTGCGGGTCCCCCTCGATCTCGTAGCCGAAGTCTGGGTCGTGTACCATCCGGTACTCGTACGGATTGCCGTGGGACGTTGCAGCCCGGGGCCCCGCCGTCGAGTCGGTCGGTCCAAAGCCGGTCGCCCGCAGGCCGAGTGGCTCGTAGAGCGCCGTGCGGACGAAGTCGTTCAGGCGCTGGCCGGAAACCGTCTCGACGATCCGACCGAGCAACATGAAGCCCAGGTCCGAGTAGTGCCGGCCTGACCCGACCGCCCAGGCCAGGGGCAGGTCCCGCACATAGGCGTATGCCTCGTCCGCGTTCGCCGCGTGGTAGTACGTCGGTTCCCACTGCCGCAATCCGGCTCGGTGCGTCAGGAGATGGCGAATCGTGATCGTCCCCTTGGGGCCCTCCGAGAAATCGGGGAGATACGCGGACACGGGTGCCTCGAGGTCCACGATCCCCTTTTCGACCAGCATCATGAGTGCGGTGGTGGTCGCCAACACCTTCGTCACGGAGGCCATGTCGAATCGGGTGTCGGTTGTCATCGGGATCGGTGAGGACCGTCTCACGATTGCGTCGGTCCCGCCGTACTGGCCCGCACCGTAGTCGTAAAGGTGGGCGTACCCGTAGGCCTGCTCCAGAACCGTCTCGCCGCCTTCGGTGACGTGGAGGACCGCGCCGGAGAGGCGTTCCTCGCCCACCCACGCACCCACGATGGAGTCGGCGGTGACCAGATGGGGAGCCGGCGTCGGCTGAGGAGCCGGCGCGCCGGGCGCGCACCCGCCCAAGACGAGGGCGAGGGCGAGCGTGCCGAGGGTGAACGCTCGCCCCCCCGTATTCGCTATCGGGTTCGCGTCCAGATCACGAGGACGCCGCAGGGGCCCCTACCGGGAGTGGAGCCCGTGGCTCCGTACTCGATGGGGATCTCCGCTGGCCGACGGTAGATCTCGACCGCGTCGATCGACTGGAGGGGCGCGATCTGATCGATCGACAGGTCGGCCGTGACCATGGGCGACATGCGTGCGCCGTCGAGGTAGATCGTCGGGGCACAGTAGTCACCCTGACTCGCGAGCCGAACGACCCCACCCTGGTAGGCGTTCAGGTTGCCGCCCGGGGTCGTGACGAAGACGCCCGGAATCCCTCGAAAGAGGTCGGCGGAGGTCCGCGCGGGCGATCTCTCGATCGTCACAGGGGTGATGAACCTTCCCAGGCCTCGCGTCACTCGACGAACGAATCCGTTGCGGACCAAGTTGTGCTCGAGCACCGGCCGCTGCAGCGAGACGAGCAATCCGTCGATGGGCATGGGAGCCGCAGCGATCCGGAACTGGATGTCCATCGACGCGCCGTCGCCGAGCTCGAAGACCCCCGCGGCGGTCTCCTTGAATCCGAAGGCGGACGCGATGAGGACGAACGACCCGGGCTCATCGGACGAGATGGTGAAGTCTCCCGACCCGTTGGTGACCGCGGTGGTGATGGAGTCTCCTCCCTCGGTCATCATGATGATCAAACCGAGCGAGATCGGTTGGCCCGTTTCGACCTCCATGAGCTTGCCGTTGATCGTCTGCCCTTGGGCGTCCGTCACGAAGCCGGCGGACAGGCCGAGCATCAGGGCGATGAGGACCGAGCACAATCTTCTTACTGCCATGGTTCGTACTGATTCCGACGGTTGCGGATCGGCGCGACAGAGGCGCCGTGATCCTTGGGTCATTCTGTTCTGCGACGTACTACCGAAGACGCCGCAAAAAGATCGATTTAATGTACGCTCGATCGCTGTTCGGCTGACACCCCCGGCCAGGCGACCGGGCGAACCAGCCCTGCGCGCTGAGCCCGGCGGGTGGTCAGCCGCCCCACGGGGCCGGCGGAGCGTCGATCGGGCTCGTCAGGTCGAACTCGGCCCGGAACCGACGGTCCGACTCCTCTCGGGTGAGCTCGTATGCGAAGACGCTGTCGGGGTGGAGCTCGAGGGTCCAAACGTTGCGCGCGGCCACCGGGACCAGCTCGGCGGTGAAACGGTCGGCTGCGAAAGATTGAACCCGCTCGGTGCCCGGACCGCGCGTTTCGCCCCCGTACTGGGATACGTCGTCCTCGCTCCCGTCTTCGTGCCGGTGGTCGTGCTTGAGGCGGAGACCCGCGGCCGTCGGGGTGACCACCCAGGTGCGGGATCGGTCATCGCCGACGTGGAAAGGGATCCGAATCTCGGCTACGTCGCATGAGCGCACGTGCATGATCAGCCGCTGGCCGGCAAACGATTCGTCGGGGGGCACCGACTCGACGACTCGGCCGGCGAACGCTTGGCCGCAAAGCTCTTGGAGCGCGTCCCAAAAGACGAGCTGAGGGTCGAGCTCGTAGGGTCGAGCTTCGGCGTCCGGGTTCGAGGGGCTGCATGCGAACAGCGCCGTGAGGGCGAGACCCACGACGACGTTCGACGGCTTTCGGCTCGATCTCCTCAAGGCTCCCTCCTCTACCGCCGCGTCCGAAGGACCGTACTATAGTGGCCCCTGAATGCGAATACAGCCCGGACGACCCCGATGATGCTTGGTTCACTCCTCGTTGCCGCTCTCCTCCAAGTGCCTGCCCAGAGCATGGAGCTCGTGCCGGGCACCCGCTACGATCCATCGATCCCGACGCTGGAAGACGTGGTCGGACACGGATTTGGCGACGAGGTTACGCCCCCGGATGCGGTCGTCCGGTACTTCCAGGCGCTCGCCGAGGCCGCACCCGCCCGGACGCAGCTGATCGAGTACGCCCGGAGTTGGGAGGGGCGTCCCCTCGTGGTATTGGTGATCGGATCTTCGGATCGGATCTCCAGCCTCGACGCGGTTCGCACCGATCTGGCGCGCTTCTCCGACGTGTCGGGGCTTTCTGACGCGGAGGTCGCAGCGTTCGTATCCGGGCTGCCGGTCGTCACCGCGCTCATGCACGGCGTACACGGCAACGAGATCAGCTCTAGCGGAGCCGCGATGGCCGAGGCGTACCACCTTCTCGCGGCCCAGAACGATCCCGCAGTCGAGGTGATCCTGGCCGAGTCGCTCGTTCTCATCGATCCGGTCGAGAACCCCGACGGGCGGGCCCGCTTCGTCCAACATACCACCAGCTCACGAGCCCGCTGGCCCAACGAAGAGAGTTACTCGGCCGAGCACGACGAGCCGTGGCCGGGGGGGCGCGGGAATCATTACCTGTTCGATCTCAACCGCGATCTCTTCATCCAGAGTCAACCGGAGACACGCGGAAAGGTGCAGGTCTTCCTCGACTTTCGGCCGCACGTGGTGGCCGATCTCCACGAGATGGGTGGCAACTCCACCTATTTCTTCCCTCCGACGGCTCCGCCGGAGAATCCGTGGTACGGTGAGCGCCAGATTGCGCAAATGGAGTTGTTCGGGCGCGCCAACGCCGAGGCGTTCGACCGGCGCGGTTTCGCCTACTTCAACCGCGACGTGTACGACCTCTTCTATCCCGGATACGTGGACATGTGGCCCATGAACCACGGCGCGCTGGGGATGACCTACGAGCAGGCATCGGCACGTGCCCTGGTGCTTCGAAAAGACGACGGAGACCTCCTCACGTATGGGGACGGCGTGCTCCACCATTTCACGGCCGCCATAACTACCGCGGAGACCGCCGCCCGGAATCGAGAGCGGATCCTGCGCGACTACTTCGAGTTCCGGCGAGAGGGGATCGAGCTCGGAAGCCGGGGACCCGCGGAGTACGTGCTTCATTCGTCCCACGACCCCGGCATGGCCCAGCGTCTGGCGCGCATGCTCGTACGTAACGGCATCGAGGTCCGCGAGGCGAATGGCCCGGTCTCGACGGGCGGCCGTACTCTGCCAGCCGAGGGGACGTTCGTGGTGCCGATGGCCCAGCCCGCGCACCGCTTCGTTCGTAACCTGCTCGACGACCACGTGCCCATGGACGAGGCGTTCGTTCAGCGCCAGATCGAGCGTCGGGCCCGGAGGGAGGGCGACGAGATCTACGATCTCACGGCGTGGAGTCAGTCCCTGCTTTGGGATGTCGAGGTCGTCGCCGCGGATCAGCGAACCGGTGCCGCCGGGGATCTGGTACGCGGGGAGCGACTCACGGCCGGCGACTCCGAGCTTCCGGATGCGTTGGTCGGGTACCTCATGCCGTGGGGTACCGCCGCGGCCGAAGCCGTCGCCGCGGCCCTGCGGGAAGGCGTCCGCGTGCGCGCGGCGGGCGAGGCGTTCACCCTCGGCGGTCGCGAGTTCGGCGTCGGCACGGCCATCGTGCGGATCTCCGAGAATGCGCCGGACCTCCGCACCCGCTTGGGGCGGATCGCCGCGGCACACGGCGTCGAGGTCGTTCCGGTAGACGACTCCTACGTCAGCGAGGGCGCCTCGCTGGGAGCGAACAGCGTGCGTGCGCTCCGCTCACCGAGGGTGCTGCTCGTATACGACTCGCCGGGATCGACCTACTCCGTCGGCTGGGCTCGGTATGTTCTGGAGCGGCGCTACGGTCAGCCCACGGTTGCGGTTCGAGCCGACCGTCTTGGCGGCGCGCGTCTCGCCGACTTCGACGTCATGGTGTTTCCGAGCGGCAACTACTCCGGTACGGTGGGCAGCGGGCTCGTCGATGAGATTCGGAGCTGGGCCGGCGATGGCGGGACGATCGTGACCATCGGGAATTCGACGCGATGGGCGACGGAGGTCGGTTTGCTTTCGACCGTGGCCGAACGGAGGGGCGGGCGCGCCGTCGGGTCGGATCCGCCAGCGGACGACGTATCCGAGCAGCCGATCGAGTATCTGGAGGAGATCGTCCCGGCCGACGAGGCGCCCGAAAGCGTGCCCGGCGCCATCGTGCGCGTGATCCTGGATCGCGACCATTGGCTCTCGGCGGGCACGGACGGGGAGATCGGCGTGCTCCTGGAGGGCTCGCGCGTCTTTCGGCCGCTGACCCTGGATGACGGCACGAACGTGGGCCGCTATGGAGAGCTCGAGAATCTCGTCGCGAGCGGAATCGTGTGGGAGGAGGCGAGGCCGCAGCTCGCGTCCAAGGCGTACCTCATGCACGAGTCTCTCGGGTCGGGTCAGATCGTGGCGTTCGCGGAGGACCCCAACTACAGGGCGTACTCCGAGGCGAGTCAGCTGCTCTTCATGAACGCGATCCTCCTCGGACCCGGTCGATAGGTACGGTCGAGTGGAGGAGCGGAGATGACCGGGCGTGGCAACGCTCGCCCGGTCCAGGCGGTGGACGCGGAGGCGTGGATCCGCCTGCGGACGGAGCTTTGGCCCGAGTCACCGCACGACCACCCCGTCGAGGTCACGAGCTACTTCGAGGCGCCGCCTGGGCGAGCCGCGTGTTTCGTGGTCGAAGACGGCAGCGGCGCGGTGGTGGGTTTCGCGGAGGTGGGGCTCCGGAGCTACGCGGAGGGGTGCGTGTCGTCGCCCGTCGGATACCTCGAAGGCATCTACGTGGCTCCAGGAGCGCGACGAGTCGGCCACGCGCGATCGCTCGCGGCGTCCTGCGAGGCGTGGAGTCAGTCCATGGGGTGCCGCGAGTTCGCCAGCGACCGGGCGATCGACAATGAGGTCAGCAGCGCCCTGCACGAGGCGCTTGGCTTCGAGGAGGCCGCGCGATTGGTCTGTTACCGAAAGGCGTTGTGAAGGCCGACGTTCACTGTCCCGAGTGCGGCGCCCCCGGCGTTGCCGATCCGGACGCGTGCAACGTGGTCTTTCAGACCGTGGTCGGCTGGGAGTTCGGTCGTCCCGAGCTCTTCGGGGTACACGGTCTGACGGTGGACGCGTACTCGCTTCAGCATCCTGACAGGTACATGGAGTCCTCCAAATCAGCGGCGGCTCACCTTGCTGGACTCTGCTGGCGAGTCGAGGGGAGAGACGTGGGCGACTCCGCCTCGATCAGCAAGAGGATCAGCGGATGGCTCGACGGCCGTGCCGATCTTCCGAGGGTCGAGCCTCCACCGAAGGGCGAGCGTGGAGCCCTGACCATCATGCACGTGTTCGAAACCGAGGGAGACGCCCGCCACGTCGAAAGAGTGCAGGAGTGGGCGCGATCGGTTTGGTCCGCATGGACCGTGGGTCACGCGCAGGCCCGTGCATGGCTGGAGGCCCTGGGCATCGAGGTATACCACGGGCGCGGGGAGGGTCCCTGATGAGCGATCGGCAGGACCGCAAGCTCGACGAGGTTGTCGTCGCGCGCTATACGTATCGGCACGAGGCCGAGTTCGCCGCGGGGTTCTTGAAGGATGCCGGAATCCCGTACCGGCTTCAGATCGACGATCCCTCGCTCGGGATCTCCGTCTCGACGTCGGCGACGCTGTGGGTGCTCGGCATGGACGAGCGCCGTGCTCGGGAGATTCTGGATGTGGACGGGACGGGTTTGGCGATTTCGTCCGTTTCGGGGCGCGACTGGGGGGCCATCCCCGGGCCGGCCGAGGGACCCGAGCGAGATCCCGTGGACGACGCGGTGGTCCGAGAAAGGGCGGGGCCGCCGACCAAATCCGAGACCGCGCTCACCGGGAGAGAACGGTTGATCTCCGTGGTGGTCGGTGTCGGGACCGTGAGCACGCTCGCGATCGAAGCGATTCGTGATGCACCGAGCGCGGTCTGGACCGGCATCAGCCTCCTCGGGGCGCTCCTCGTCGTGGTGGGGCTGACCGGGCACGCCCCACGGGTCCTCCGGGGCTTCCTGTCCGCACTTTCCGGGGACGTCCGCTGAAGACGCGCCTCCCACCGACACTCGAGAGCAAGGGGTAGGACGCATGCGAGCAGTCACGTTCGACGTGACGATTCCCAGCTACGTCGTGGGCAAGACACTGGGCAAGGTGACCGAGGCGGCGGTTTTCGGCGGTCTGAGCGGGGTTCGCTTCGGCGACGTTCCGGAGCCGCGCCTGCCCGGAGACGACTGGGTCAAGCTCGAGATCATCAAGGCGGGCATCTGCGGGTCCGACATCGGCAACTTGACGCTGAAATCGAGTCCGGCCATGGAGCCGTTCGGTTCTTTCCCCGCGGTTCTCGGCCACGAGATCCTCGCTCGCGTCGTGGAAGTCGGCTCGAGCGTACGCCATATCGAAGTCGGACAACGTGTTGCGGTTGATCCGGGGGTTTCCTGCGACGTGCGGGGATTTCCGGTGGCGCACCGGTGCCCCTCGTGCGCGGATGGCCTTCCCGCGACCTGTACCCGAGCGGGTGAAGAAGGGCGGACCGTCATCGACGGCACCCCCATAAAGCGTGGTATGACCATAGGTTACCACGGCAGCTTACCGGGGGGTTGGGGGGATCGGATGATCGCCCATCAGAGTCAGCTGTTCCCCGTTGCGGACGAGATGTCCGATCACACGGCGGTGCTGATCGAGCCTCTGGCCGTGGGCATGCACGCCGCGTTGCGCTCCCGACCGTTACCGGAGGGCCCGGTGTTGGTGATCGGGAGCGGACCGATCGCGCTCGGAGTCGTGTGGGCGCTGAGGGCCTCCGGATACGAGGGCGAGCTCGTCGCCCAGATGAAGCGACCCCATGAGCAGAAGCTGGCGAGAGCGTTCGGCGCGAGCGATGTCGTCACGCCGGGCGAGGAAGCGCGAGACGCCCTCATCGATACGGGCGCCCAGGCGTACATGCCGATCGTGGGTGACGAGGTCTATGCGGGCGGGGGATTCCCCTTGATCTTCGACTGTGTGGGCAGCGGAGAGACGATCAAGCAGGGACTCCGCTACGCGTGCGTCCGTGGAACGATCGTTCTACTTGGATGCGCTGCTGAGATTCCAAAGCTCGACCTGACCTTCGTCTGGGCCAACGAGCTGAAGATCCAGGGCTATCAGTGCTACGGGGACGAGCAGTGGCGGGGCAAACTAGAACATACGTTCCAAATTACACACGACATGCTCCTGGAGACCGGAGTGGCGGTCGAGGACATGGTGACGCACGTGTTTCCCCTCGCGCAGTACCGGAACGCGCTGAGCACGGCCGCGAACCACCGCAAGACGGGCTCGGTGAAGGTCGTCCTCGATCCGCAAGCGGGCTGACCCAAGAACATGTCGTCGCGACTACACGTCGTCGTCGTGGGCGGGGGCGTAATCGGATTGTCCTGCGCCTACTACCTGGCGCGAGGTGGAGCTCGCGTCACGCTCCTCGAGCGAGACCACGTCGGTGCCGGGGCGTCGTGGGGGAACGCCGGGACCGTGTCGGCGGGACACCCCCCGCTCAACCGTCCGGGCCGCGTTCGGGACGGGCTCCGCCAGATGCTCGACCCCACGAGCCCCCTTTATATCCAGCCCCGAGTGGACGTGAAGCTGTGGAAGTGGTTGTACGACTTCGCGATACATTGTACTGACGACCATGTCGAGCACGCGATGCGGATCATGGCCCCACTCGGCAAGGAGGCCTTCGCGCTCTTCACCGAGCTGGTTCACGAAGAGCGGATCCAATGCGGCTACCGACCCGAGGGCTACTTCGATGTGTGCTCCACCGAGTCGGGGCTCGACGGGGCGCGGCACGAGGCGGGCATCATCGAGCGCTACGGCTATCACCCCGAGCACCTCGATGGCGAGGAGCTGCGCCGGCGCGAGCCGGCCTTCTCGGAGAGCGTGATTGGGGGCGTGTATTATCCGGAAGCCGCCATCCTCCAGCCTTCACGCTTCTTGACGAGCCTCGCGGACGCGTTGCTGAGGCACGGCGGTGCGATCCTCGAGGGGGTCGACGTGCGCGAGGTGCGCGTTGTCGCCGGTCGCGTTACCGGCGTGAGAACGACCGCGAGCAGCGTAACCGATAATAGTATGATTAAGGGTGACTCGCTGGGTGCGGACGTCGTCGTGCTCGCGACGGGTCCGTTCAGCCTCGCGATGGCACGGGTGGCGGGCGCTCGCCTTCCGGTCCAGCCTGGGAAGGGGTATCACCGGGATATCGAGATCGGCCCCAACGGGGCGCCCGCGCTCAACGTGGCCTGCGTCCTCAGTGAGTCGTCGGTCTTCTGCACGCCAATGGACACGTTCGTGCGGTTCGCGGGGACGATGGAGTTCTCGGGCTCGAATCACGTGATGCGTCATGACCGACTACGGCAGCTGACGACGGCCGCGCGCGAGGCGTTCCCCGCGCTCGGCAGCGCGCGGCCGAACTCGGAATGGGTCGGTCTTCGGCCCATGTCGGCCGACGGCCTGCCGATCGTGGGTCCGCTCGGTGACGTCGAGGGCCTCGTCGTGGCGACCGGCCACGGGATGCTGGGACTCACCCTCGGGCCGCTCACCGGTCAGATGGTCGCGAATCAGGTGCTGGGGGGCGAAGAGCCGAGGCTCGAGGGACTGTCGCCCGACCGGTTCCGGTAGGCGCTGGTCGGTTCCGGTAGGCGCTGGTCGGTTCCGGTAGGCGCTGGTCGGTTCTGGTAGGCGCTGGTCGGTTCGCGGTCGCGGAAGGAGGCCCCGCTACGGCCTCAGATCGAGCGGTATGACCTCTGGATAGACCTTGCTGTTCGGTCGCGCTCCGTTGACGTCGATCCCCTCAAGCTTGAGCAGAGATACCTTCGCGGCCAGGCCCCCCGAAAAACCGATGAGCCGTCCGTCGGAGCCCACGACTCGGTGGCACGGGATCACGATCGGAATCGGGTTGGCCCCGACGGCCTGGCCCACGGCCCTTGCTTGGTCGGGCTTGCCCAACGAGTCCGCGACCTGCCCGTACGAGACCACGTGCCCATACTCGATTTGGAGCAGCCGTGCGTATACGTCTCGCTGGAAGTCGGTGGCGACGCCCGAGAGGTCGAGATCAAGGTCGAAGGTGCGCCGCTTCTTCGTGAGGTACTCCTCGACTTGGGCCACCGTCGCTTGGAGGAGACTCGGCCAGGCGTCCGGCGGGTCGGTGTTGCGCTCTCGTGGCAGCGCCCCGAACTCGATACGCCTCAGGCCGACCGCGGATGTCCAGATCGTGATCGGCCCGACCCTCGTGTCGGGGAGGTGCGCCGAATGAACCTCGAGCGACGTCAGTGTGCTTCTCCCCCGAATTCCTTCTTCAGCGCCTCTTGAAGCGCATCGAAGCCTAGAAGCGCGCACTTGATCCGAACCGGGAACTTGCTCACGCCCTGGAGTGCACGGAGATCTCCGAGGTCTCGATCCTTCGCCGCGTCCCCGTCGCCGTGCATCATGTCCGTGAAGCGCCGCGCCAGGTGATCCGCTTCGTCCAGGCTGCGACCCTCGAGAAGCGTCGTCATCATGCTGACCGCCGCCTGCGAGATCGAGCACCCCTGCCCCACGAACTTCGCTTCGGCGATCCGGTCGTCTTCGATCCTGAGCTGCAACCGGATCTCGTCTCCACACACCGGGTTGGCCATGTGGACCTCCACACTCTTCCCGTCAAGCTCGGACTTGTTCCGAGGGTTGCGGTAGTGCTCCAGGATGAGCTGCTGATACAGCGAGGTGAGTTGTGGCGTTTCCATGGCATCCGATTGCGAGTCCGGCGCGGCCAATGTAAGGCGCGGAGCGCGATTCAGCATCCCGGGCCCGGAGCCGTCCGATCTCACCTCGAGCGCACGGCCATCGCTGTGCCCCACCCAGCGCGTCGGATCAGGCGAAAATCGCGCTGACCTGGGCGAGACCGGCGACCAGCCGATCGACGTCGTCCCGGTTGTTGTACAAGTAGAACGAGGCCCTCGCGGTCGACGAGACCCCGAAGTGCTTCATGACGAGTTGGGCGCAGTGGTGACCGGCCCGAACCGCGACTCCTGCGGAGTCCAGGATCGTGGAGATGTCGTGCGGATGCGCATCGCCCAGCGTGAACGAAACCACCGCCGAGCGCTCAGACAGGGAGTCGGGGCCGAAGATCCGAATATCGGGGATCGGCCTCAATCGCTCGAGCGCGTACGAGAGCAGATCCTGCTCGTGCTCTACGATCGCCTCCATGCCGATCTCGGCGAGGAAATCGATTGCCACCCCCATGCCGATGGCTCCGGCGATGTTCGGCGTGCCGGCCTCGAACTTGTGAGGGATAGCCGCCCAGGTGCTCTGCTCCCGCTCCACCACGCTGATCATCTCCCCACCACCCTGATACGGCGACATCGCCTCGAGGAGGTCGCGCCGCCCCCACAGGACACCGATGCCGGTCGGTGCGCACATCTTGTGGCCACTGAATGCGTAGAAGTCCGCGCCGAGCGCTTGTACGTCGACCGGGGTGTGGACCGCGCCCTGGGCGCCGTCCACGACGACCACCGCGCCAGCGTCATGAGCGGCGTCGACGACACGTTCGATCGGGTTGATGGTGCCGAGCGCGTTCGAGACGTGCGAGATCGCGACGATCTTCGTCCGCTCGGTGAGCAGCCGGGAGAGGTCGTCGAGCACGAGCCGTCCCTGTTCGTCGATCTCGATGTAGCGGAGCTTGGCACGGCGGCGCTGTGCGAGAAGCTGCCAGGGGACGATGTTCGAGTGGTGCTCGAGCACCGAAATCAGGATCTCGTCGCCCTCTTCGACGTTGTCCAGACCCCACGCCATCGCCACCAAGTTGAGCGCCTCGGTGGTTCCCCGGGTCCATATGACCTCGGCTGGCTCGGCCGCGTTGACCCACCGCGCCACCGTACCTCGCGCGTCTTCGAAGGCGATCGTGGCGCGACGCGACAGCTCGTGAATTCCACGGTGGACGTTGGCGTTGTCGTGCTCGTAATAGGCGCTGAGCGCATCGAGCACCGCGCGCGGCTTTTGAGAGGTCGCCGCGCTATCCAAGTAGGCCAACGGCTGTCCGTTGATCGACTGGGCCAGCGCGGGAAACTGGCCGCGAACCCGCTCCACGTCGAAGCCGGCCCTGGAGCCGCGCCGGGGTTCGGCAGAGATCGTCCCCATGTATGAAGCTACTCCATGTCGATGTAGACGTCGCCGTCCCGCACGTCCACGGGGAACGATCGGACCGGCCGGATCGCGGGAAGCGTCTTCCGCGCGCCGCTGCACGAGTCGAAACGGGCCCCGTGGTACATGCAGACCACGTCGCGACCGTCGAGCTCTCCATCGGAGAGCGGATAGTCTTCATGCGAGCAGCGGTCGAGCAGCGCGCAGATGTCGCCCTCGACGTTGGCGAGTACGATCTGGACACCGTCGGCGCTCACGCCCTTCAGCTCACCCACCGGGCAATCCTGCTCCGAGGCGACTCTCACCCACTTTGCCACGCCTGACTACCGGTGCTGAGCGAGCTTCTGCTCGATGACCCCGGTCACCTTCTCTACGACGCCTCCCAGCGGGAGCTTCGAGAGGACTTCGCCGAGGAACCCGAGCACGACCAGCCGCTCGGCTTGGACACGATCCAATCCCCGACTCATCAGGTAGAACTTCGCTTCCGCGTCGAGTTGACCGACGGTCGCGCCATGCGAGCATTTCACGTCGTCCGCCTCGATCTCGAGATTGGGCAACGAGTCTGCCCGCGCACCGGGAGACAACAGGAGGTTCCGGTTGGTCTGATACGCGTCCGTCTGCTGCGCCCCGGGATGGACCCGGATGATACCGCGGAAGACCGACCGGCTGTGCCCGTCGAGGGCGCCCTTGTAGAGGAGATCGCTGCTCGTGTGGGGTGTGACGTGGTCCTGGCTCGTGTTGAAGTCGAAATGCTGGTCGCCGTCGCCGAAGTAGAGGCCCAGCATGTCCGAGCTCGCACCCGGCCCGAGGAGACGTGCGTTCAGGTCGACCCTCGTGACCGATGCGCCCAAGGCGACGTTGAGCGTATCCAGGGTGGCGTCCCGCCCCGCGAGCGTCCTCTGGACCGACTGATAGAAGGCGTTCCGGCCAAGGCGCTGCAGCGCGACGTACTGGACTTGCGAGCCCTGGTCGGCAATGACCTCCACCGCGGTGGAGGTGAGCGTCTGGGTTTCGAAATCGTCTGAGACGACTTCGTCCACGTACGAAACCCTGCTATCGCGGTCCGCGATGATGAGCACACGGCTGAAATACGCGGTACCGGGCTCGCTCAACCAGCGCGTGACGCGGATCGGCAGGTCGAGCTGCACACCCTTCGGCACATGCAGGAAGATGCCGTCTGACCAAAGGGCGGCGTTCAATGCGGCGAACTTCCCTTCCTCCGCCGGGACCGCCTTCGTGGCCAGATGCTCTCGGGTCAGCTCCTCGTGGTTCTGGACCGCGGCGTGGAGCGACGTGAGCACGACGCCCTGCACCTCCAACTCGGGCGCGAGGTCGGCGTGAACCACGTGGCCGTCGACGATCACGATGTGACCGGATGCCTCGTGGTCTTCGTCCATGGTCGCGCGCAGTCGCTCGGGCCAGGCGGTCGGGTCGTCGGGTGCGGTCTCCGACTCGGAGAGGCGCAGCGCTTCCAAGTCGAGCTTCTTGCGGAGGTCCGTATATCGCCACTCTTCGAGCTTGGTCGTCGGCATGGGGCTGCGCTCGTACACATCCCAGGCGGCCACGCGGCGCTCACGAAGCCACTCCGGCTCTGCGAGTGCGATCCGCTCTACCGACGCCCCGTTGAGCGCCTCGGTGACACCTTCCGTCAGTCCGATATCGGTCAATGTAGTGCTCGCCATGTTCAGCCCACCGACCCTTCCATTTCGAGTTCGATGAGTCGGTTCAGCTCGACTGCGTATTCGAGCGGAAGCTCCTTCGCGATCGGCTCGATGAAGCCGCGGACGATCATCGCCATCGCCTCCTCCTCGGAGATCCCCCGGCTCATCAGGTAGAAGAGCTGCTCTTCGCCGATCTTCGAGACCGAGGCCTCGTGCCCGACGTTCGCATCGTGTTCCTCGATCTCGATATAGGGGTAGGTGTCCGTGCGTGACGTGTCGTCGATCAGGAGGGCGTCGCATTCGACGTTGGAGCGGGCATGGTGCGCGCCCTCATGAACCTTGCAGAGGCCGCGGTACGTCGAGCGTCCGTGACCCTTGGAGATCGACTTCGAAACGATCGAAGACGTCGTGTACGGAGCGGCGTGCACGACCTTTCCGCCCGTGTCCTGGTGCTGCCCGTCACCCGAGTAGGCGATCGAGAGGATCTCGCCGTGGGCGCCCTCACCCATGAGATAGCAGGACGGGTACTTCATGGTCAGCTTGGAGCCGAGGTTGCCGTCCAGCCATTCCATGTGGCCGCCCGCTTCCACGATCGCGCGCTGGGTGACCAGGTTGTACATGTTGTTCGACCAGTTCTGAATGGTCGTGTATCGGAAGCGAGCGTTCTTCTTGACGATGATCTCGATGACGCCCGAGTGGAACGACTCGGTCGAATAGACGGGGGCCGTACACCCCTCGATGTAGTGCGCCTGCGCGCCCTCGTCTACGATGATCAAGGTCCGCTCGAACTGCCCCATTCGCTCTTGGTTCACACGGAAGTACGCCTGGAGCGGGGTATCCAGTGACACGCCCTTCGGGATGTACACGAACGAGCCACCCGACCAAACAGCCGAGTTCATGGCGGAGAACTTGTTGTCCCCCGTCGGGATGATCGTCCCGAAATGCTCCCGGAACAGTTCCGGGTGGTTCTTGAGGCCGTCTTCGATGGAGTCGAAGATGACCCCCTGCTTTTCCCACTCTTCCCGGAGTGAGTGGTAGACCATCTCCGACTCGTACTGAGCGCCGACGCCAGCGAGAATCTCGCGCTCGGCCTCGGGAATCCCGAGCTTCTCGAAGGTCTCCTTGATCTCGTCGGGCACGTCGTCCCAGGAGCGCTCCATCCGGTCCTGAGGGCGCACGTAGAAGTAGATCTCGTCGAGCACCTCTTCGAGGCTGTCGAGGTCACCACCCCACTTGGGCATCGGCTTCGACTCGTAGACCTCGAGCGCTTTGAGCCTGAAGTCGAGCATCCACGCGGGCTCGTCTTTGTGGGCCGAGATCTGACGGACAACGCGCTCGGAAAGGCCTTTCTCGGCTCGGAACGTCGGCTCCGACGTGGTGATGAAGTCGTACTTGTATTCGTCGAGCTTGAGGTCCTGAATTGTCTCGTTGCGCGGCATGCGGCGATTCTCCTAGAGCGGTGCGAGGACGGTCAGGCGTTTGCGGCGTGCGTCGCGTCGCTCGCATCCTCGTACACTTTGTAGCCGTCCGCCTCGAGCTCCAGCGCGACCTCGGGACCTCCGGATTGGACGATACGCCCGTCCACCATGACGTGCACGTGGTCGGGCTTGATGTAGTCGAGCAACCGCTGGTAGTGCGTGATGAGCAGCACACCCATCGACGGCTCCTCGGCGAGCAGCTTGTTCACACCCTCCGCTACGATCTTGAGCGCGTCGATGTCGAGCCCGGAGTCGGTCTCGTCCATCACGGCCAGCTTCGGCTTCAGCATGGCCATCTGGAGGATCTCGTTGCGCTTCTTCTCACCGCCGCTGAAGCCATCGTTGACATGCCGCTCGGCGAAAGCGACGTCCATGTCGAGCATTTCCATCCGCTCGGTCAGCATGTCCGTGTAGTCGAAGATGTCCAGCTCCTCGCCCTCGGGCAGATGCGCCTGGACGGCCGCTCTCAAGAAGTTGGCGATCGAGACACCCGGGATCTCCACCGGATACTGGAACGCCAGGAAGACACCGGCTTTCGAGCGCTCGTCGGTCTCGAGCTCGAGCAGATTCTCGCCGCGAAACTCCACCGAGCCACTCGTGACCTCGTAGCCGGGATGTCCCGCGAGCACCTTGGCCAGCGTGCTCTTGCCAGAACCGTTGGGTCCCATGATCGCGTGAATCTCTCCTGCGGCGATCTCGAGATCCACGCCCTTGAGAATGCCGAGATCTTCGTCCGCCACCTGGGCTTCGAGGCCCTGGATTCGGAGGATGGGTGCGTCGTTCATGGATTCCTCAGACAATTGAAGCGGGTCCCTGGGGAGGGACGCCGCTTATCAAGAATGATTCTCTATTTCAGGTACCCGAAAGCTAGACCCCGGCCAGGGGGTGGTCAACTGCGGCTTGCCCCACTGTTCCACCGGGGTTAAACAAGGAATCCGGGCCCTGCGGTGTCCTGCGGGGAGCCCTGATTTTCAGCCGTGAGACGACCATGCAACGATTGATCGTGTTGGCCTTCTTCGCCCTCCTCGCCAGGCCCCTGGCGGCCCAGACGGTGACCCGGCTCGTTTCGGAGCCCGCGCGCGTGGAAGTCGTGGCGGGGCAGAGCGTACCGCTCGTGGTTCGCGCGCTCGGACCGGACGGCCGGCCGGTCGCCGCTCCTCTTCGGGTCGGTGGCTCACGGGACGGCGTGCGGTTGGAGGACGGGCAGGTCACAGGACTGGCCGCGGGCGAGTACATGATTTTCGTCTCGAGCGTGCCCGAGGACGGGTCGGCTCCGGTCGTGCTGGAGATCCCGGTGGTCGTGGATTGGCCGGCGGTAGAGCGTGTCGAGGTGGTGCACGACGACGGACGCCTCTTCGTCGGGTCGCGTATCGAGCACGACGTAGTGGCCGTCCACGCGGACGGCTCGGAGCGTCCGTACCCGGAGGCGAGCTGGAGCAGCACCGATCCATCGGTGGCGAGCGTGGACGATTTTGGAAACGTGCGGGGCGTTTCGCCCGGGACGGTTTCAATCGTCGGAACGGTGGACGGCGTCAGCGGACGCGTGACACACTCCGTCAGCGCGTCGCCCGTCGAGCGCATCGTGCTCCGGGGCGGGCAGGCCCAGGTACGGACCGGGGACGTTCAGAACTTCGTGGCGACGGCGGTCGCGGCTGACGGCTCAACGGTGAGCGGAGCGCCGATCTCATGGAGCTACGCATACCAGCCGGACGATTCGATCGTCGCTCCGGCCGGGCCCGCTCAGATCCTGAGGGGGCGCATGGTCGCGGACGTCCCGGGCGTCTACACGGCGGTGGCGTCGACTGGGGGAGCCAGCGCCGAATACTCCTTCCGCGTGGTCCCGCGTGGCGTGGTGCGGAAGCTCGACGTCGTCGGACAGGGGCGTGAGGCGCGGGTATTCACGACCGATCTCTGGATCTGGGAAGGGGTCGACGGTCGCGATTACGCCCTGACCGGATCCAAATTCGGGGACGGCATCTCCATGGTGTGGGACGTCACGGACCCGTCGAACATCTTCAAGACGGACTCGATCCAGGTCGACGCGCGAACCACGAACGACGTGAAGGCGTCTCCCGACGGACGGTACGCCGCGATCTCGCGTGAGGGCGCCTCGAATCGCCGGAACGGTGTGGTGATCCTCGATCTGGCCGATCCCGCGCATCCGCGCGTGGCCTCGACCTTCGAGGGCAACGGGGTCACCGGCGGCGTGCACAACATGTACGCCACGAACGACTACCTGTTCGCGCTCGCGGGCGGAGACAAATACGTCATCATCGACGTCCGCGATTTGGACCGTCCCCGCTACGTGAGCGAGTACAACCATCCGGACTCGCGCGTCCACGACGTCTGGGTGCACGACGGGCTGGCGTATTCGGCGGAGTGGGGCACGGGGGTCGTGGTCGTCGACGTGGGCGACGGTCGGTGGGGTGGGTCGATCGAGAGCCCGGTGTTCGTGACCTCGTTCCCGCTGACGACGGGATCGACGCACGCCGTCTTCCCTTATTACCAGGAGTCGACCGGGCGCTTTCTGCTGATCGTGGGAGACGAGCGGGTACAGCGTACCGGCTTGGCGTGGGAGGGCACGGGCCCGGATCACCGTCAGCAGTACGACCCGGCGACCGGGACGGGTGGCTATCCCCGCGCCACCTCGGGGTACACGCAGATCGTCGACTTCACGGACCCCATGAATCCCGTTCAGTTGGCCCGTTACGAGGTCAGCGAGTACGGGACGCACAACATGTGGGTGGAAGACGACGTGCTCTATCAGGCTTACTACGAAGGTGGGGTCCGGATGGTGGACATCTCCGGGGACTTGATGGGCAACCTGTACACGCAGGGTCGTGAGATGGCGGTGTACAAGGCGTACGACCCCTTGGGGTACATCCCGAACTCCGCGGCCGCCTGGGGAGTGATGCCCTGGAAGGGCCACATCTTCTTCGCCGACATCAATTCGGGAATGTGGGCCGTGAAGATGCGCCCCACGGAACGACCGGTCTCGTGACCGACGCCCGAAAGGGTGTGCCGGACGTCGCCGTACATTTCCGGACACAGGCCGACGGTCAGGGAAGTCGGACCCTCGGACGCGACCGCGTGAGGTGACATGAAGCTTCGTCGATTGGCTGGACTTCTCGCCCTCTCGGGCCTTCTCTCGGCGTGCTCCGACGAGGGACCGGTTTCAGGTCCCGGGACGCTGACGGCGACCCTCACGGGCCCGAACGGGGCCGAGGGAGCCGCGGTGATCGCATTGTTGGGAGACGGGATCGGCCAGATTACCGCTGTGGGCGGCACGGAGGTCTTCTCGCGGATCGGCAACGGCGCCGCTCAGGTCGTGCTCATCAACGAGCCCGGCGGGGAGTTGTCGTTCCGCGTTGCGGTGGCCGACACGACGCAGCCGCCGGCGGTCGTCGTCGAGCAGGTCGCTGGGCCGGATGACGCGCTCCGAGCCTTGGGCGCCTACTCCGTGGAGTTCTCCCGATGAGTGGCCGCCACGGAGCCCACCTGCCGAGGCACCCTCGGGCGGGCCGGGCGCGCGGGCTCGGTCTGACCGTGGCGGGTATCGTAGCCGCGCTCCCGATGGCCATCGGCGTGGTCGAGGCCCAGGACGTCGAGCTAGCGGCTCGGCCCGGTGTGGACGTCCCGCCCTCGTACTACCGGATCATCGAGCGCGACCCCACCGCGTTCGAATTGCCGAACGGTCTCTTCCGAATCTCGGCCTCTGGCGCGCGCGCGATGGATCCGGTGACGGGCTCGGCTCGAGTCCCCGTGCTTCTGGCGCTCTTCTCCGACTCGGAGGACCCGTACCCGAAGTTCTCCGAGACCGAGCTGGCCCGTGTGCTGTTCGATGGCCCGGCGCCGCGAGGGACGATGACCCAGGCGTACGAGGAGATGTCGGGCGGCATGTTCTCGGTTACGGGAGAGGTCTTTCCGTGGGTGCGGACCTCCCGGCCGATGCTCACGGTGGTGGGCAGCGAGAACGGCTTCGGCGCGGACGCCGACCTGGGCCCGTACTTCACCGAGGCGCTGGACTTGGTCGACGGGGGCGTCGACTTCGGCCTGTTCGACAACGACGGACCGGACGGCACCCCGAACAGCGGCGATGACGACGGGATCGTCGACGCGCTCGTCCTCGAGTTCCTCGAGATCGCCGGCTCCTGCGGGGGTCCCTCGATCTGGCCCCACCGTTGGGGCATGTCCGGCCTGACGGGTTCGGCGTACCAGACCGACGACGCGAGTGCGCACCCTGAGAAGGACGTCATCGAGGTCGACGGCTACATCACGCAAGGCGTCAGCGACTGCCTTGGCGAGGAGCTGCAGATCGCGAACGTCATCTCGCACGAATGGGGTCACGTTCTGGGCCTTCCGGACTTCTACCACTGGGTCGATCGTTCGGCCGGCCCGGCGGGACGCCGCTGGGTGTTGGGTTGTTGGGGGCTGATGGCCGCGGGGTCGTGGGGCTGCGGAGAGGTCGAGGGGGCGGGCGAGGTACGGCAGCCGTTCGGCCCGAGCCACCTGAGTGCCGAGACCAAGTCGTATCTGGGCTGGGTCGACCTGGTCGACCCCGGCGAGGTCTGGAACGAGGAGATCGTCCTCGAGCCGATCCAGACGTCGGGCCGGGGGCTGAAGATCCCGCTCGACGACGAAGGACTCGAATACCTGGTGGTCGAATACCGTGGTCAGATCGGGTTCGATGCGGGTCTGCCCGCGGCGGGCGTGCTCTTCTACCATCGCGACACCCGCCTCTCGCTCGGCTATAAGCCGGATCCGGCGACCGACGATCCGTACCCGCTCACACTCCTCGAGGGAGACGACGATCGGGGCCTTCGACGGATGGCGCTCGAGGGCGGAAACCGTGGCGTGGCCGGCGACGCGTGGGGTCTTGGCGCCGACGGCGGCAAGCTCACCTTCCACTCCAATCCCAGGCTGGCGCTCAACACGGGCGGATACGCTGCGGCCATGGTCCACGAGGTGCGCGTCGAGGGAGGACAGGCGACGATCGTCTTGTCCACGGGCGCGACGCCGAGGCTGATCCAGCCGACCGAGCCATTCGAGGTCATGCGCGTCCGGACGTTCGAGGTTCCGGTGCGCATCGCGGGCGGGGTAGGACCCTACACGGGTGTCGGCGACCTGCCGACGGGCTTCGCACTCCAGCCCTACGGCGACGAGCTTCGACTCGTAGGCTCTCTCCGCGACGAAGGGCCGTTCCAGTACACGTTCTCCGTGCGCGACGCGTCCGGGGACGAGTCCGCCGCGGTGACCGTCGACGTCGGGGCCCCGATTGCGTGGATCGTCGAGGTTCCCGACCTCGTCGATGTCTTTCTCGACCCGACGTCCGAGTCGCTCACGCTGGGGGAGCTACTGTACCTCGACGAGATCGGGAACGACAACGGAGCCTACGACGTCGGCGACCTGCGTACGTGGCTTCGAGAAAACCGCTGAACGAAGCGACAGCCTCAGGCTAGCGTGCCCGTAGCCCGCGTCCTACGCGGGGAGCGCGAAACCCCCGGGTGTCACGATCCAGACCGCGCGGCCCGTTCCACCCGCGTCCTCGTACGGGCGCGGGCCGCGGGCGGCGCATTCCGCGGTCCGAACCCCGACGAGCACTGGCGCGCCCTCGCGCGAAGGCGCGTCCGCGGTCACGCATCTGCTGCAGCTGCTCCAGCTGGTCCTGGCTCAGCACGGCTTCGATTCGCTCCCGCCTCTGCTCGGCGATGGCCGGAGCGCTCTCTCGGAGCTCCTCCATGAAGGCCATCATCTCGCCCCGCCGGATCTGCCCCGCCTGGAGCTGCGAACGCATCTCGGCCATGGCGGCGCGGTGGGAGTTCCTCAGCGCCACGGACTCCTGTCGAAGCTCGTCGAGCGTCGCGATCTGCTCGTCGGTGAGCTCGAGTCTGTCCCGCATGGCCATGATCATCTCCGGACTCGCGGCACGCATTCGGGCACCGCGCCGCATCTGCTCCCCTCGTGCACGGGGACCTCGGTCCGCGTCTTGAGCCGACGCCGGTTCGGCACCTACGAGGAGCAGGGCGCTCAGGGCGATGAGTCCGCTTCGTCGTGCAAACATGGAATCCTCCCGCTCGATTTCGAATTCGGGAGCGGCATCCTTGGCCGCTCGACCGTTAGACGGTGCGAGCCCGACTTCGTTAAGAAGCCCACCCGATCGAGCCACTTGGGGCGCACGTCATCGACGGCGACCGTGAGCACCGTACCACGCCGTCGGGCTCTACGCTTTCGGCCCGGTGAGTGCGGCTCTCAGGATGCGAGACCAGTCGGCGAGCGAGTGGTGCAGGTAGCGGGCGGGCTCCCTCGCCGAGCGTCCGATCGGACCTTCTTGGCCGGCCTCGACGAGCACGTGCACGAACGTGGGACCCGGTAGCTCGAGGACCTGGCCGACGATCTCGGCCCACTGCCGAGGCTCATCGACCTGAAAGACATTGCGGAAGCCCGCGGCCTCGGCCATGGCCGCGTAGTCGATCCGGCCAGCAGCCGCGACCGGTTGATGGCCCGTGATCTCGTATTCGCCGTTGTCGCACACGACGAGCACGTAGTTGTGCGCACCCGCTTCGACTGCTGTCGCGAGCGTGCCGAGGCACATGAGCATGCTTCCGTCGCCATTGATGCAGATCACGCGGCGCTCGGGTCGGGCGAGGGCAAGCCCCAGGGCGAGATCGGCCGCGTGTCCCATGGCACTGTCCGCGGACGCGAAATCCAGGTCGCTGTCTGACAGGTATCCCCACGGTCGGACGGTGCTCATGGTCGTGACCACGACCTCGTCCGTTCGCCGTTCGGCGAGCGGCTGGAGGAGCTGAGCCGTGGTGAGCATCAGTCGAGCGCCCTCGTGAGGATCATCGCGACGGGTCGACCCTGGCGCTCCGAGCTGGATACGAGCTCCCGGATCGCGACGGAGGGATCGTCGCCGTCGCCGCACACGGTGAACGGGATGCCCCACGCGTCGAGCGTCGGCTCGGTGAGAAGCGCGGTGGAGTCCACGTCCGGGCGCGTGAGCGATTCGATGGTCCGCTCGTCCGCCGGGGTGACACCCGCCTCGCGCATCTTGGCGTACCCCCTCCCGGTGATGAGGAGCGGAACGGCGGCGGCCATGCGGACCGCTGTGCCTCGCAGCGCGTCGCCCGATTCGAGAAGTCCTGTGTTCTGAATCACGACGAGCGGCCGAGCGCCGCCCAGCCAAAGGCCCGCGGCAAGGGCGACGGCCTCGCCCTCGCGGGTCGTCGTCACGAGTCGAAGCGTCGGATGTCGGAGGATTTCGGGAAAGAGCGGTCCAGAAGTGTTGTCGGGAATGCCCACCACGTGCGTCACGCGGGCGTTCACCAAGGCGTTGACGGTGCGCGTAGGGCGTGACACGGCGATGCCTATGGCGAGCGCATCATCGAGCGACCCGGCCGCGTCGCGTCGTGACGACGCCGGCAACCAGTATCGCGGCGAGCATCGAGCCCGCCCCGAGTGCCAGCCCCGGCTGGGTCCACACCAGAATCACCAGGATGGCGATGTAGAGCACGATCGTCAGGGCGGGCAGCACCGGGTGTCCCGGCATCCGAAACGGCCGCGCGAGGTCCGGCCGAGAGGCGCGGAGCTTGAAGTAACCGAGCAGGACCATCGTGTCGACGCTGATCGCCACGGTCATCATGAAGCGGATCAGGAACTCGAATGCTCCGGTCAGCGCCAGGAGCCCGATCCAGGCCGAGATGAAATACAGGGCGTTTCTCGGCGTGCCCCGCTCATCCACCTCGGAGAAGGCTCGCGGCGCGAGCCTGTTCTGGGCCAGGCCGTAAGCGACTCGGGGCAGGCCCAGAAAGTTCACGTTCGCGCTGCTGATGAGGATCAGCAGGCTCGCCACGACCACCACGGTGCCGGCCGCGTCGCCGAACACGGCCGCCGTGGCGTCGCGCGCGACGAGATCGGATCCAGCCATCTGTGCGGGGGTCAGGGCCGCCAGGAAGGAGATGTTCATGAGCAGATACAGAACCATGACCGCCATCGCGCCCCCGAGCAGAATGCGGGGTAGGGCACGACCCGGATCCATCACCTCCTCGGACATCTTGGCCGCATCTTCCCAACCGTAGTAGGCGAAGGAGATGGACTGGTACGCCAGGGCGTATCCGAGCAGGCCAGCGGTCGCCTCCCCGCTCACCAGCGCCTCGCTGCCCAGGCCCGACGCATTGCCCCCTGCGATCCCCACCGCCGCGATCGCCAGAACGATGAAGATCTTGATGGCAGTCGTCACGTTCTGGAACGTCGTGCTCGCCTTCAGGCCTCGCGTGTGCAGCACGAAGTAGCCGAGCACGACGGCGAGGGCGAGGATCGAGACCGAACCACTCCCGGCGAGGCCGATGATGTAGGTCGCGATGAGCACGGCCTTGGAGGCGCCGCTGAAGCCTCGGGTGACGAGCAACTCGGACCATCCGGCGACGAAGCCCATCGTGTCGCCCCACGCGGTCCGGGCGTAGACGAACTTCCCGCCGGCCTCCGGGAGTGCGGCGGCCATTTCAGCCAGGACCAGCGTGCTGAGGCCGGCCACCACGCCGCCGAAGAACCACATGCCCAGAATGATCACTGGGTCGCCGAGATAGCCCGCGATCAGGCCCGGAGTGCCGAGGATGCCGGCTCCGATGACGATGCCCACGGTGACGGCCAGGCCATCGCGGATACGAAGTACTCGGCGGAGCTTGCGGGGCGGGGCGGTCTCGGTCGTCACGGTCGGTCCGGGAGAGGGAGCGGCACGCCCGGAGCCCCGGGCCGGGTCAAGATGGGCGCCGGCCAGACGGCTCGCCAGTCGACCCATCGCCGGCCACGATCAGGGCGATCAGGCGTCCCGGGCCGTGCACGCCCCGGACCATGACCTGCCCGATGTCGGCCGACTTCGACGGACCCGAATGCAGGCCGATCGCGGCCGGCAGATCGTCGGCGATCTCGGCCAGGAGGTCGACGAGGGATTCGTGCACCGCGTCGCCCTCGATCAGCACGATGTGGGTCGGGGCCAGCAACTGCGCACGGCGTCCATCCCTGGAGTCCAGAACGATGCTTCCGGTCTCCCCGATGGCGCCACGTGCGATGGAGAGCCCGAGGGACGCGTCGGCGGCGGCCGCTACGGGTACGTCCGGTGCGAGATCGTCGGGGACGGTCTGCCCGAGCACGATCGTGCCGTGATCCGCCGCGAGTTTGTCGACGACCGCGCGTGCCTCGTCCAGGCTTGCCACACGGACGCACTCCCCGCCCGCCGCCTCGAACATCTCTTGGAACCGCGCGAGCGATCCCTGCGGGTCGGATCCGGGACGCCAGCCTCCGAAAGGACCGGGGTGCGCCACGGACTCACGGCGGGGTAACGTCTCCCGCAGCTTGGCGAGAATCCGGTCGCGCGCGTTCACTCGATGCCCTCGTCCCAAAGCTTCAGGAAGCTCTTCCGACTCGGCTTCGGCGCCGCCCGCTCTTGGAGCCAGCCGCCCAGGACGGGCAGCGATCGACCGATCCAGGGCCACGGTGTGTGGCGGAGTAGACCGCCGCCGGCGCGGAAGGCGCCCGGTCGCGTGGCCATGGCGGCGTAGAGGCGCGAGCCGAAGGCCTCCCCTCTTGGCGCGAGACCCTCGGCGACTGCTTCCTCACGCCAATGATGCAGGAGCTCGTGAATCGGGATCCGGACCGGGCAAACGTCCGTACAGGCCCCGCACAGGCTCGAGGCGTTCGGTAGGGGCATCGCCTCCTCGAGTCCCAGGAGACCGGGCGAGATGATCGACCCGATCGGTCCCGAGTAGGTCCAGCCGTACGCGTGTCCACCCGTCTGCCGGTACACGGGACAGATGTTGAGGCAGGCGCCGCAACGGACGCAGCGGAGCGCCTCCCACGCGATGTCGTCGGCGAAGAGCGTGGTGCGGCCGTTGTCGACGAGCACCACGTGGAACTCCTCGGGACCGTCCACCTCATCCGATCGCCGAGGGCCTTGAATGAGCGAGACGAAGTTGCCGATTGGCTGACCCGTTGCGGCCCTCGCGGTGAGCTGGAGCAGTCCGGCCAGGTCCGTGAAGCGGGGCACGACCTTCTCGATCCCAACGAACGCGACGTGCACCGGCGGCAACGACGTCGAAAGGCGGATGTTCCCCTCGTTCTCGATGAGCGCGAGGGTGCCGGTGTCGGCCGCGAGGAAGTTTCCCCCCGAGATGCCGAGGTCCGCGGCCAAGAACTCCGCGCGTAAGGCGTGGCGCGCCGCCGCCGCGAGCTCGTCCGGCTCCGCGCTCAAGGGTGTGCCGAGTCGGTCGTGGAAGAGGCGGCGACAATCTTCCAAGCTCTTGTGGATGGCCGGTCCGACGATGTGACTCGGGGGCTCTCCCAGAAGCTGGATGATGTACTCCCCCAGGTCCGTCTCGACCGGTCGCACGCCGAGCCGCTCGAGGTGGGCGTTCACCTCGAGCTCCTCACTGAGCATGCTCTTGCCCTTCACTGCGGAGCGCACCCCCCTGCGTTCGACGATGGCGTCGAGCACGCCGAGCGCGTCGGCGGCGGTTTCGGCCCAGTGGACCTGGGCGCCGCGGTCGAGAAGGGCGCGCTCGGCCTGCTCCAGGTAGTCGTCGAGGTGCGTGAGCGCGTGGCTCTTCACGTCTCGCGCCCAGTCCCTCCAGCGTTCGACGTCGATCGCGCCGTACGCGGTGCGGCGGTGCGCGTCGAACGTCCTCGTGGCCGAGCCGACCGAGTCGCGGACGTCGGGTTCGTCGCGCAGTGTAGCCGCGGCTGCCTCGCGGTAGCCACCGGGATTCACCCGACTCATCGCGGGACCGTGGCACGGGGAGGGTTCGTCATCGACCCGTCGCGCTCCAAAGGAGGTGGGCGAGGTGCCGCACGCTTATTCCGCGCTCACGCATCCGGCTTCGGCCGTCGAGCTGCAAGAGACACCCGCCGTCCGCCGAGGTGAGGACGTCGACGCGAGGCAGGGTATCGAGCTTCCGGTCGGCCATGGCCGCGGACACTTCGGGCATCTTGGCGCTGAAGAGCCCGCCGAATCCGCAGCACTCCTGGTCCGCCTCCCACGCCACGACCTCGGCTCCCGAGGCGCGCAGGAGGTGCACGGGCTGCCGCTCGACGCCGAGCTCGCGGAGCGCGTGGCATCCGTGGTGGTACGCGATCCGGAGGCCCCGGAGGCCGTCTCCCAGCGACTCGACCGCCAAGACGTCGACGAGGAACTGGGTTAGCTCGTACGTCCGTGCCGCGAGCGCTCTGGCCGCATCGGTCCCGATGAGGTCCGGGTAGACCGCGCGGATCATCGCGGCACAGCTCCCGGAGGGCAGCACGACGTACTCCGCGTCGGCGAAGGCGTCGAGGGTGTGCGCCGCCATGCGTCGGGCATCCTCGACGTGGCCGCTGTTGTGGGACGGCTGTCCGCAGCAGGTCTGAGCTCGGGGTACGTCGAGGTCCACGCCCAAGTGACGAAGGAGCCGGACGGTATCGGCGCAGGCCTCCGCGAAGAACTCGTTTGCGACACAGGTGGCGAAGAGCGAAACCCGCACGCTCACGGATCCTCCACGATCTCGAAGACCGCGTCGTGCGCACCTTCATAGGCGAGCTCGTACCGCTGGTCGTTGAGCAGGTAGAGTGAGAACCGCGGATTCCGAAACGGCTCCACGACCACCCAACGTGCCGCGAACCGGTCTTTGAGGGCGTCGTACGTGTCGAGTGCTCCGGCGCCGCAGGGGTACGCGCCACACGTCCATTCGGTCGTGGCTTCGGTCGAGAGGTAGAAGAACTCCCAGTACGAAGCGGAATCGTGTGCCCAAAGGAAGATCGGGTCCATGCCGCCGAGGTACCGATTCGAGCGATTGTGCGCGAACAGCGGGCCGAAGTTGTCCCATCGAAGATGAAAGACGATGTCGTTCGGCTCGCTGTTGGTCTTCAGGTACTCCGCCGCACCCCGCAGGGTATCCGCCCGGAAGGCGACCTGCTCCACGTTGAGCGTGTGGCGCCATGCGCCCCATCCCAGGTAGAGGACGAGGACCGCCGCTCCACCGATCCGCACCGGTCCCGGCCAGCGGCGAGGCGACAGCGTGGCCCCGAGGAAGGGCAGAAGAAGGAAGCCGAATGCGACCCACTGTTCCATGGCCCGCCGTGCAGATGTGAGCGCGAGTATCAGGAAGACGACCGAGATCATCGCGCTGGCGAGGACGATCGTGGCGCGCTCCCGACCCCTTGCGTCACCGTCGGGCTCTGCGGACTCCGGGGGCGGGACGTCGACGCGAAGGGCGCGGACCGCGGCGGTCGCCCAGAGCACCAGCCCGACCACCCAGACGACCGCGAAGAGCCAACTCGTGCGGAACAAATCGGGGACCGCGATCGGCGCCAGTTCGGCCGCGAAGGTCACCGGAGCTTCCGTGGCCTTGAGGCGGAACAACTCCACGAGTTGGACGTTGAGCAGGCGGGCGGCCTCCGGGGCGCCGGGTCGGACGAGCCAGCCGGCGAGCGCTCCGGCGAGCGCGGCGGGGATCGCGGCGCGGATCGGGACTCCGTGGTCGGGTCCTCGGGGCTCGAGCACAGCGCGGACCGGCACACGCGCCATGGCGTACGCGACGGCGATCGCGGGCCCCATCCAGAACAGGCTCAGATGCAGCCAGCTGATCGACGCGCTCAGCACGGCCGCCTGCCACCAGCGGCCCCGTATCAGCGTCGAGAGGAGTGCGAGAGAGGCCGCGAGCGAGAGCACGTGCGGCCGAAGCATGAGATGCCGAAAGAAGATGTTCGGCACCGCCACCAGAAAGAGCGCGGCCCAAAGCGCAGGCCAGGGGACCGCGTGCCGTCGGAGAAGCCACCAGACGGATAGCCCGAGCGTGAGTGTGAGGCCGAGCGCGGCCACCCGTGTCCCCCCTACGACACCGCCCACCGCGGCGAACGGGATCAGAAGAACGTGAAACCCCCACCAAAGATCCCCTCCGAGATCCCCGATGATCGATTGCGTGGCCCATGGCAGCGCCGTGTCGAGCGGCGAGCCCTCCCAGTACGCGAGCGCGTGCCCGACATGGTAGAAGCCGTCGAGGTCGGCGACACGAGGAAAGAGCGACAGATGGCCCGCCGTGATTACGCCCAGGAGCGCCAAGAGAGGAAGCGCCGAAGCGCGGTCCTTCACGAGATGGGCACTCCGTTCAGCCAGCGGTCCCACCACTCGTGGGTCGAGTACAGGCGGTGGAGGTAGCGCCACGGAGTCCAGCCTCCGTGATAGGAGTCGGGGTACCGCACCATCTTCGCCGGCACCCTTTGCTTTCG
>Ga0224512_10000641_pt1 | contig 36235 bp, 31 predicted proteins | sample SF_May12_sed_USG_4_FD_169103 | JGI IMG/M metagenome (GOLD analysis project Ga0224512, IMG submission 169103) | Sediment microbial communities from San Francisco Bay, California, United States - SF_May12_sed_USGS_13 | ecosystem: Environmental > Aquatic > Marine > Sediment | place: USA... | reverse complement strand
GGTGCCGTTTCTCGATCATCAACTGGTGGAGCTGGCTGCCTCTTGCCCGCCAGAGCTGAAACTGAAGCACCACGGCAAGGGAGTACTGAAGGAAATTGCGCGCGGGCGCATTCCCGACGCGGTAATCGATCGACCCAAGGGGTATTTTCCGATGCCGGCATTAAAATTCGTGCGCGGAGACTTTTTCCAGTTCATGGCGGATACCCTTAACAGCCGGCGCAGCCGTGAGCGCGGATTGTTCAACCGTGATTACATCGATCGGCTGCTGGCGCAGCCGGAGCAGCACTTCACGCGGCTGAACGGCAGCAAGCTGTGGCATAGCGCGCTGCTGGAATACTGGTTGCAACAGCATATCGATCCCAGCCAAAAGTAACGGATCCAATTTCCATGCTTGAAAAAAACGGTTATGATAATAACTTAGTGTTTTACTTGGTTATTACTCTCGAGGTATTGAATGGACGTTCTGGAACGCATTAAACAGCAGGTCGAAACCTACCCTGTGCTAATTTACATGAAGGGCACGCCACAATTGCCGCAATGCGGTTTCTCCAGCAGAACCGCGGAAGCGCTGAAATCGCTGGGCGTCGAATTCGCCTATGTCAACGTGTTATCCGATCCCGAGATTTTCCAGAATCTGCCGCGCTACGCCGACTGGCCGACGTTCCCCCAGGTCTATGTCGACGGAGAACTGATCGGGGGATGCGACATCACCCTGGAAATGCACGAATCGGGTGAACTCGAAAAGCTGGTCCAGGCAGCGCTCGAGAAAAAGGCCAGCTGACAGCCCGAATCCCCGCCCTGCCGGCAGGGCGCAGCACCCGGATTACGTGGTTAATCCAGATGTCGGCACAGGGTGAATTCTCGCGAGCCAGTCGCTAACGGCCGACGCCGTTGCGTCGACTATTACGCGATGGGCTTGCAGTGCTGGCGCGCCTGGTCGATGATTTCCGAAACAGAGGGCGCGGGATCGAGGTCGTGACCATGCCAGACGCCGATCGATATCCGCATCTGTTTCCCCTGGTCGGTGGTTTGCATCGTGTGGCGCTTGATACTTTCAATCAGGCGATCAAACAGCTTTGGATTGAACACGTCGGTTTCCTGATACTGTACCGAAACCACGAAGCTGTTCAGATTGAAGCGCGCGACCATGTCCATGGGTCGCAATGAAAGCTGAATCGAATTGGCAATGGTCTTCAGGGTTCCGAGGCGCAGCTCATTGTTCGACGAGTTGACTTCGATCATCGCGACACCGAGGCCGCCGCCACGGGCGGTGCAGTGTTCGATCAGAGCCTCGATATGCAATTCGAGCCGAGCCCTGTTCGGCAGGTTGGTTTCGGGATCCTGCAGGCTGTGCTGCTTGATGCGCAGGAACTTGTTGCCGAGCATGCGCATGCGTTCGCGCAGCGCGTTCTGCTGGAATGCGGTGCGCCCGGTGCCAAACACCCTTGCCGCAAGTTCGAACTGGTTTGCCGACTTGGAGATGAAATCATCGACCCCACGGTCGAAGGCGACCACGATACTCGAGGCGGTGTCTTCCGCGGTCAACAGAACGATACCCGTGTAACGGTCGTTTTTCTCGTCCCAGCGGCGAATCAGGTCGGTCATCTCGAGGCCGTTCATGCCCGGCATCCAGAAGTCGGCGAGCACGACGTGCGCACGCCGGTGATTGAGCAGGTACAGCGCCTCGTCGGCGGACGAGGCGGTGCGGATATCGGAAAATCCCGATTTGCCGAGGCCGGATTTTACCACTTCCCGGCTGAACTGGAGGTCATCGACGACGATGATTGAGAGATCTTCTTTGCGCAATGCTAGGTGATCTGCCTGTTTTGCAACGAGTATAATGTAAATTGCGGGTCAGGGCTGAACAAATGAATACTCGTTGACGATCTTGCAAAACAGAAACGCCGTCATCTCGGCGTCGTAAATTGCCGAATGGGCCTCGCTCGGGTCCCACTCGAGTCCAGCCGAATTGACCGATCTTGCCAGCACCGTCTGCCCGTAGGCCAGCCCCGCTAGCGTAACCGTGTCGAAGGTGCTAAAGGGATGGAACGGATTGCGCTTGATGCCGGCTCTCGCCGCGGCCGCATTGATGAATTTCAGATCGAAGTGCGCGTTATGCCCGACCAGTATCGCCTTGCGGCAACTGTGATGCTTGATAGCTTCGCGAATCGGTTTGAAAATTTTCGGCAGGGCCTGCTTTTCGTCCAGCGCCAGGCGGAAGGGATGGTGAACGTCGATGCCGTTTACCTCCATCGACTTGGGATCGAGGTTGGCGCCTTCGAAAGGGACCACGTGGCAGGATACCGTTTCCGCGCAGTACAGCTGGCCAGCGTCATCGATATCGATTAATACCGCGGCAATCTGCAACAGGGCATCGGTGAGTTCGTTGAACCCCCCGGTTTCGACGTCGACGACAACCGGGAGATACCCTCGAAAGCGCTCCGCCATCGGCGTCGATTCAGGCATCGACAACCTGTTTCCAGCGCAATCTCTCGCCGCTTCTGAATGGAACCAGCTCTGAATCCGGGTAGGGTAGCGAATCGGGCAGGGTCCATTCCCTTCGTTCCAGCGTTACCGTGCCCTGGTTTAGCTCCAGGCCGTAGTAGCTGGCGCCGTTCTTGCTCATGAAAGACTCGAAATGGCCGAAATCGCCGGCATTCTCGAACACCTCGGCATAGAGTTCGAGCGCGCTGTGCGCCGAGTAAATTCCGGCGCAGCCGCAGGCGGATTCCTTTGCCGATTTACTGTGTGGAGCGCTGTCGGTACCGGCGAAGAAGCGCGCATCGCCGCCGCAGGCGGCAGCCACAAGAGCCTGGCGATGATGCTCGCGCTTGGCAACCGGCAGGCAATAGTAATGAGGTCGTATGCCGCCGTTGAAAATCGCGTTACGATTGATCAGCAGGTGATGCGGGGTGATCGTCGCTGCGAGGCAGGCGTCGCTCGCCAGTACGTAGTCGACCGCATCGCGCGTCGTTATGTGTTCGAATACGACAGGCAGCTCGGGAAAGTTTCTGCGGATGCGCTCGAGGCTTAACTCGATAAACCGCTTTTCGCGATCGAAGATATCGATCTCTGGTGCGGTGGCCTCGCCGTGCAGCTGCAGCATGAAGCGGTGTTTTTGCATGGTTTCGAGCACCGCGTCCAGGTTTGCGAGGTCGGTGACGCCAGCATCGGAATTCGTCGTCGCACCGGCGGGGTAAAGCTTGGCGCCATGGATGCACCCGGATTCGCTGGCGGCTTCGATATCCTCCACCCGGGTGTTATCGGTCAGGTACAGCGTCATCAGCGGCTCGAAGCCGCTGTTCGCCGGCAGCGCCGCGAGGATGCGATCACGGTAAGCCATCGCCTCGTTGCAGGTCCGCACCGGCGGGAGCAGGTTCGGCATAACGATGGCGCGCCCAAACTGCCGTGCGGTATCGGCGACGACAGCTTCGAGGTACGGTGAGTCACGCAAATGCACATGCCAGTCATCGGGAGTGACGATGGTAAGGCGATTCATCTATTTATTGCAGTTTGCGAACATGGGATATTAATATAGGCATAAATTCTATTGATTGCGCCTGGGCGCAGTTCCAATTGCTGTATAATCCCGCCAATTTACAATAAAGGCAACGCACGTGATAGATGAAACTGATATTGATCCGGAGGAAACCCAGGAATGGATAGAGTCACTGGATTCTGTTCTGCAGCGGGAAGGCCCGGAGCGCGCCCATTTCCTGCTCGAAAAGCTAATCGACAAGACACGGCGTTCGGGCGTTTACCTGCCGTTCTCGGCCAACACCGCCTATGTCAACACCATTCCGGAATCGAGTCAGCGATCCATTCCAGGCGACCAGGCAATCGAGCACAGCATCCGCTCGGTGATCCGCTGGAACGCCGCGGCCATGGTCGTGCTTGCGAACCGCAAGTCCAGTGAACTGGGCGGCCATATCGCAAGCTTCGCGTCGGCGGCGACCCTGTACGACGTCGGATTCATGCACTTTTTTCGCGCACCGACCGAGGAACACAAGGGCGATCTCGTTTTTTTTCAGGGTCATTCTGCGCCCGGCGTCTACGCCCGCGCCTTCCTCGAGGGCCGCATCAGCGAGAGCCAGCTGAGGTCGTTTCGCCAGGAAGCGCTCAGCGAGGACGGTCTATCCTCTTATCCGCATCCCTGGCTGATGCCGGATTTCTGGCAGTTTCCGACGGTATCCATGGGGCTCGGTCCGATCATGGCGATTTACCAGGCGCGCTTCATGAAGTACCTCGAAAACCGCGGTCTTCAGCCACAGCACGACCGCAAGGTCTGGGCCTTCATGGGCGACGGAGAAATGGACGAACCGGAGTCGCTGGGTGCGATCTCGCTCGCCGCGCGTGAAAATCTGGACAACCTGATATTCGTCATAAACTGCAACCTGCAGCGCCTCGATGGCCCGGTGCGCGGTAACGGCAAGATCATACAGGAGCTCGAGGCGGTGTTTCGCGGCGCCGGCTGGAACGTGCTCAAAGTCATCTGGGGCTCCTACTGGGATCAGCTGTTCGCCAGGGACCAGAAGGGCATCCTGCAACGCCTGATGGAGGAAACGGTAGACGGCGAGTACCAGGCTTACAAGGCCAAGGGAGGAGCCTACACGCGCGAATATTTTTTCGGCAAGTATCCGGAGACGCTGGATATGGTGGCCGAGATGTCGGACGAGGATATCTGGCGCCTGAACCGCGGCGGCCACGACCCGCACAAGATTTACGCGGCCTACGCCGAAGCGGTGGAATACACGGACCGGCCGACGGTCATCCTCGCCAAGACGGTCAAGGGTTACGGCATGGGCGAGGCCGGCGAAGGGCAGAATATCACCCACTCGCAAAAGAAAATGGGCGAGGATGCACTAAAGGCGTTCCGAGACCGCTTCAATATTCCTGTCAGCGACGACGCCATCGCCGACGCCCCGTTTTATCGCTTCCCTGAAGACAGCAAGGAAATGAAATACATGCGCAAGGCCCGCGAGAAACTGGGTGGCTATATGCCGGTACGCAGCGACGAAGCCAGCCCGCTATCGGTGCCAGGGCTGGAAATCTTCGACGCGCTGCTGAAGGATAGCGGCGAACGGGAATTCTCGACCACGATGGCTTTCGTGCGGATGCTTTCGACGCTCGCGCGCGACAAACAGATCGGCAACAACATCGTGCCGATCGTGCCTGACGAAGCACGTACCTTCGGCATGGAGGGCATGTTCCGCCAGCTCGGGATATATTCCTTCCGCGGCCAGCTCTACGAGCCGATGGATTCCGACCAGGTCATGTATTACAAGGAAGACATCAAGGGGCAGATCCTCGAGGAGGGAATTACCGAGGCCGGCGCCATGTCCTCCTGGATTGCCGCGGCAACCGCCTACAGTACGCACGGGGTCAGCATGATACCGTTTTATATTTATTATTCGATGTTCGGTTTTCAGCGTATCGGTGACCTCGCCTGGGCCGCGGGCGACATGCAGGCGCGGGGCTTTCTGATGGGAGGCACCGCCGGGCGCACGACGCTGGCCGGCGAGGGGTTACAACACCAGGACGGCCATAGCCTGATCGTCGCAGGCACCATTCCGAACTGCCTATCCTACGATCCGACCTTTGCCTACGAGCTCGCGGTAATCATCCACAGCGGACTCAGGCGCATGTACCAGTTGAAGGAGAAGGTGTTTTACTACATCACGGTCATGAACGAGAACTACGCACATCCGGCCATGCCGAAGGGCTGCGAGGAAGGAATCATCAAGGGAATCTACTGTCTCGAGGAAGGCGAAGAAAAGGGGCACAAGGTGCAGCTGATGGGGTCGGGCACGATATTGCGCGAGGTGATTGCCGCGGCCGAACTACTCAGGACAGACTACAAGGTCAACGCGGATATCTGGAGCGTGACCAGCGTTAACGAACTCGCCCGCGAGGGTCGTGAATGCGCGCGCTGGAACCGACTGCATCCGACCAAGAAGGCGCGCGCGGGATATCTCGAAACCCAGCTACAGGGGCGCAAGGGGCCGGCTATCATCGCCACCGATTATACGCAAACCTATGCCGATCAGATTCGGGAGTTCGTACCCATGAGTTATACGACTCTTGGCACCGATGGATTCGGGCGCAGCGATACCCGTGAAAATCTGCGCATATTCTTCGAGGTCAACCGCTATCACGTCGCCGTCGCCGCGCTCAAGGCGCTGGCCGACGAGGGCGCAATCGAAAACAAGGTCGTGCAGCAGGCGATCAGGAAATACGGCGTCGATCCCGACAAACCCAACCCGATAACCGTCTGAAGGGTTGTACAGGAGTCAAAACGTGGCAGACAAGAAAACCATCAAACTACCTGACGTCGGGGACTTCGACGATATTGAAATCATCGAAGTGCTGGTCAGCCCGGGTGACGAGATCGAGGCGGACCAGGGACTGATCGTGCTCGAGTCCGACAAGGCGACGATGGAGATCCCGAGTCCCTTTGCCGGCACCATCGAAAAAATCAGCGTCAGCGTCGGCGACCGGGTCAGCGAGGGCGACGAGATCGCGATCCTCATCCAGGCCGACGGCGCTGTCCCGGGTGCAATATCAGAACCTGTCTCGGCAGATTCATCGATCGAAAAACCGGGGCGAGAGCCCACGCAAAAAGCGACACAAAGGTCGGCGCGCGAAGCCGAGGAAAAGCCTGTCGACAAATCCGTCAAAGGTGCGGAGGACCAGGCCATCGCCAGCCCCGACTCGCGCGCCGGGGGAACGCTCGGTAAGGAACGTCGCCCGCACCCGGGCGCCGACGCTGGCGAGGCCCAGAGCAGCAATCTGACCCATGCCAGCCCGTCGATCCGTCGCTACGCGCGCGAACTCGGCGTCGACCTGCAGCAGGTGGTCGGTAGCGGTCCCAAGAGCCGAATCCTGAAGTCCGATGTCAAGGGTTTTATCAAGTCCGCCATGTCCAGCGGTGGCGGTGCCAGCGGCGGCATCGCGGTGGGTGGAATTCCGGAGGTCGATCATTCGAAGTTTGGCGACATCGAAATCGTGCCGCTAGGCCGGATCAAGAAGATCTCGGGAGCGCACGTGCACCGCAGCTGGGTCAACATACCGCACGTGACGCAGTTCGACGAGACCGACATCACCGAGCTCGAGGCGTTTCGCAAGTCGCTGGCCAAGGAAGCGGAGAGAAAGAACCTGCGCCTGACACCGCTGGTGTTTCTGCTCAAGGCGGTGACCAGCGCGCTGCAGGAGTTTCCCGATTTCAATGCGTCGCTGGATGCCTCGGGTGAAAACCTGATCCTGAAAAAATACTTTCATATCGGTATCGCGGTGGACACCCCGAACGGGCTGGTGGTTCCGGTGGTACGCGACGTCGATCAAAAGGGCCTGTTCGAACTTGCCGCCGAACTCGGCGAAACATCGGCGCGAGCGCGGGACGGCAAACTGTCGCCGTCAGACATGCAGGGTGGTTGCTTTACGATTTCCAGCCTCGGCGGTATCGGCGGGACTTATTTCACGCCCATCATCAATGCGCCCGAGGTCGCCATCCTTGGCGTGTCTCGTTCCAGGATGCAGCCGGTTTATATCGACGGCGAGTTCAAGCCGAGGTTGATCCTGCCGTTGGGCCTGTCCTACGATCATCGCGTCATCGACGGCGCGCAGGCAGCGCGCTTCACCAGTTTCCTGGGCCAGGTCATATCTGACATCAGAAGGGTACTTTTATAATCATGAGCGAAAAAGAATTGCTACTGCCGGATATCGGCGATTTTGACAACGTAGAAGTTATCGAAATTCATGTGACCGCGGGTGACCAGGTTAAAGTCGAGGATCCGATCCTGACGCTGGAGTCGGAAAAGGCGACGATGGATATCCCTTCTCCCTTTGCCGGCACGATCAAAGCGGTGACCGTGAAGGTCGGCGACCGGATTTCCGAAGGCAACAAACTGGGAACTATCGATACCTCCGAATCCGGCGATACCGCGAAATCTGCTTCCCCGGAAAAATCGTCCGCTCCCGCGAAGGAGTCGCCCACCCCCGAAAAGACGTCCTCCGCGCCGTCGAAATCGTCGGGCGATGCCGATATGACCGCGGAAGTCGTGGTGCTTGGCGCCGGGCCAGGGGGATATACCGCCGCATTTCGCGCCGCCGATCTCGGCAAGAAAGTAATTCTGGTGGAACGCTACGAAGTTCTGGGCGGCGTTTGCCTGAATGTTGGCTGTATTCCCTCCAAGGCTTTGCTGCATACCGCGCAAATCATCAACGAGGCCAGTCATATGCAGGCCAACGGCGTAACTTTCGGTAAACCGAAGATCGATCTGAAAGGCATCAACGCCTTCAAGTCCAGGGTGGTTGGCAAGCTGACCGGCGGCCTGTCGGGGCTGGCCAGGCAGCGCAAGGTAACGGTGGTGCACGGTGTCGCGGAATTTATCGATCAAAACAATTTGCAGGTGACTCGAGACGGCAAGTCCAGCCGCATTTCGTTCGAGCACTGCATTATCGCCGCCGGATCACAGGCGACCCAGATACCGTCTTTTCCCAACGACGACGCGCGCCTGATGGATTCGACCGGCGCGCTGGAACTGAGCGACATACCCAGGAAACTGCTGATTGTCGGCGGCGGTATCATCGGGCTCGAAATGGCAACCGTTTACGACGCGCTCGGCTCCGAAATCACCGTGGTCGAGTTCATGGACAGCCTGATCCCGGGATGCGACAAGGATCTTGTGCGCGGCCTGACGAAAATTATTTCGAAGCGCTACAAGGCGATTCATCTGAAGACCAGGGTCTCCGAAATCAAGGCGCAGAAAAACGGCCTGAAGGTCAGCTTCGAGGGCGACAAGGCACCTGCCCCGGCGCTGTTCGACAAGGTGCTGGTCGCGGTCGGACGCCGGCCAAACGGTCATCACATCGGTGCGGACAAGGCAGGTATCAGTGTCGATGACAGCGGATTTATCCCCGTGGATAAACAAATGCGCACCAACGTTGCCAATATTTTCGCGATTGGCGATATCGTCGGTAATCCGATGCTGGCGCACAAGGCGACGCACGAAGGCAAGGTGGCCGCCGAAGTGATCGCCGGTATGAAATCGTATTTCGAACCACTGACGATTCCGTCGGTAGCCTATACCGATCCCGAGGTGGCGTGGATGGGGCTGAGCGAGAGCGAAGCCAGGGAGCAGGGTATCGAATTCGAAAAAGGCGCGTTCCCGTGGGCCGCGAGTGGTCGCTCTCTCGGTATAGACCGCGACGAGGGCCTGACCAAGGTCCTGTTCGACAAGGAGAGCAAACGTATTATCGGCGCCGGGATCGTCGGGCCGAATGCCGGCGAGCTTATCGCCGAAGCCGTGCTGGCGCTGGAGATGGGCGCCGACGCCGAGGATATCGGGTTGACGATACATCCGCACCCAACCCTGTCCGAGACTTTCAATTTCGCCGCCGAAATGGCTGAAGGCACGATTACCGACCTTTACCTGCCACGCAAGAAGTAAATGCCTGGCGCGAGCTGAATACAGTCGGGTCAAAGGCCGATATGCCGCTACTAAACCATACCATCAACGGGTCCGGGCGGCCGTTGCTGGTGCTGCATGGCCTTTTCGGATCTGGCAGAAACTGGCAATCGCATGCACGCCAGTTCGCCAGCCGCTTCGAAGTGATCAATGTCGACCTGCGCAATCACGGCCAGTCTTTCCATGCCGACGAAATGAATTACCCGGTGATGGCCGACGATGTCGCGCAGCTGCTGCAGCGACTCGAGTTGTCCGACTGCTATCTGCTCGGGCACAGTATGGGCGGCAAGGTCGCAATGACGCTCGCGGTCGATTACCCGGAACTGGTCTCGCGCCTCGTCGTGGCCGACATCGCGCCGGTGTCGTATTTTCATCACTACGACGACCTGATCGAACCGATTCTGGCGTTGCCGCTCGACGCCATCGAATCGCGGGCCAGGGCCGATCGCCTGTTGCGTCAAAACATTCCCGAGGATCAGCTGCGCGCCTTCTTGCTGCAAAACCTGGTGCGCGACGGGGACTCCTGGCGTTGGCGCGTCAACTGGCGCGTGATCCAGCGCGACATGGAGTTTTTGACCGGCTTCGGTGACCTGCCGTCGGGCTGGCGCATCGATGTGCCGACCCTGTTTATTCGCGGCGCCAGGTCTGATTACGTCGGTGATGCGGAAATCGATGTGATCGAAGAGCGTTTTTCAAACGCCCTCGTGACCACAATCGGCGATGCCGGACACTGGTTGCATACCGAAAGACCAGAGCAGTTCGCGCAACTGGTCGTCGACTACCTGTCGCAGTAAATGCCCCGACTCCGGACATCGTAGCGGCCTGCTCAGGCTTCAGCCAGCCGCCCCTCGAGGGCGCGCGGGCAAATGCCGGTAGCAGGGCCTCGCGGTACTCAAGAAATACCCGCAAAAGCCGATATACAGGTCAGTTTGTCGATGTTCATGGTAACCGATGCCATTCAAGAGCAAGTTATTTCTGATTCCGTTGATCGTATTTTGCGCAGGCGCGCAATCTGTCGAGCGCCGCTACCAGGCGTCGATGGACGAATCCAGCTGGAAACTGACGGAGCACAGCCCTGTTGCCTGTCGTATCGAGCACCAGATCCCGCTGTTCGGCAGCGCCGTGTTCACGCAGGAGGCCGGACGTGGGCTGCGGCTGGAACTGAACAGCCGCCACAGGTTTGGCAAGGGCGTCAACGTGGAGCTGCGCTCGGAGGCGACCAGCTGGAATGCGAAGACTAATCCCACCGTGCTGGCTCGTTTCGAAACCAGCGGCCGCCGCAGCCTGTTCAGGATTCCGGTCGGCGTCGCCGAGCAGGCCTTTTACGAATTAAGCCGGGGGTCGCAACCGGGATTCCTTTTCTACGACGAGCAGCCGCTGCTTGCTTCGCTTTCGACGGTCAGGTTCGGAGAGGCCGAGGTGGCCTTCAAAAAATGCGTCGAGGAGCTGCACCACCTGAACTTCGACGATGTGCGCGTCAGCAGTATCCATTTCGAACCCGATAACGAATTCGCCAGCGTCGAGCAGGAAGAAACCTCGTTCAAACGGATGCTCGAGTATCTCAAGGTCGACAAATCGGTCTCCGAAATCGTCGTCAGTGGCCATGCCGACAATACCGGGCTCGACTGCTATAACGAGGGTCTGTCCGAGCGTCGTGCCTGGTACGTTTACGACCTGCTCATTGCCCTCGGCATCGATTCCCGCCTGCTGCGGATCGCCTATTTCGGGGAGCAACAACCGGCGAGCAAGGGCGCCAGCAAAAACTCGCTGGCCGCCAACAGGAGGGTTACGGTCGAGTTGCGTCGTTGATCACGTGGTTGGCGCACCGGCTTTATTTGCCCCGATTGATTCGCGAATACTTCGAGTTCCAGTAGACCTCTCCGCCACCCTCCAGCTGCGACTGCGCGCGCGCCAGGATAAACAGCAAATCTGATAGCCGGTTGATATAACGGCAGGTTAGCGGGTTGATCGTCACCGCATCATTCAGGTTTACCAGTGAGCGTTCGACGCGCCGGCACACGGTGCGGGCCAACTGCAGCCCCGCTACCGCCTGCGACCCACCGGGAAGTATAAACTCCTTAAGTTCGCCGAGGTCGGCATTGAATGCGTCGGCGCTTTTCTCCAGGCCCTCGACATAGTCTTGTGTAATCAGTTGCTTGCCCGGCTGGCACAGCTCTGCGCCGATGTCGAAAAGATCATGCTGTACCGCGAACAACGCCTGAGCTATCGGCCCGTCATCGAGCTGGCTCAGCGCGACGCCGATGCAGGCGTTGAGTTCGTCGACCTCGCCCATGCAAACCACTCGTGGATCGTTCTTGGCGACCCTGCTGCCGTCTGCGAGCCCGGTCGTGCCGTGATCCCCGGTGCGCGTATATACTTTTGTCAGTCGATTTCCCATTATTCGAAACTATATGCTGCGGTTAGGGTGTAGTTGCGTTCGGGATTGGGAAAAAAGGCACCGAAATTATTGACGAATTCCGCATACGTTTCATCGAACAGATTGTTAACCCGAAAACTTATTTCCCAATCCATATTCTTATAAGTCACACCGCCATTGTAAACCGAAATCGAATCAATCTTTTCTAGATCATTGGCGAGGTCGCCCGAGGGATACCTCGGCGAACTGTAGTGGTATTCCAGGTAGGCGGTGACAAGGTCATTGATGCGTTGGTCGCCACGCAGTTTAGCTACGGTATCGGAAACGCCAGGAATTTCTTTGCCTTCGAAGCTCCCGGATCTGAATTGGGAATCGATCAGGCCGATTTCGGTTTTCAGCGCGAAATGCCTGCTAAATTGACTCAGCCAGGACAGGGTCAATCCATCACGACGGGTGTCGTCGAGGTTGACGTTCACAAAATTGATCGGATCGAAATCGATTTCGTTTTCCAGATCAAGGCGGTAAATGGTGGCAATAAACTGCTGGTCACCGTGGGTAAAAGCGATTCCGATCTCGAGAGATTCACCAGTCTGGGTATCGAGAATCTCGCCCGGCGCGGCAAACGCGAGTTCGTTGACCTTGGCAAAACGGAAGTTTTCGTCCAGGCGCACGGAAATGCGTGTCGAGTCGTTCATAAAGTATGCCAGACCGAGTTCCGTCACCGTGACGTCGTCGTCGACCTCGATGCCTTCGGGAAAAGAAAATCCGTCGGTCATATCGTTTTCGACGCTGCTGCTGCGCATGCCGAAGGTGAGTTTTAGCATTTCGTTAAGCTGCGGATTCAGCTGAAAGAACAGGCTTTCGACTTCCTGCTCGTTACTCGAAGCTTGTACGCCGGGGCCGAAAAAACCCTCGAACGGGATTTCGAGCTGGTAGTCTGTTTCCTCGAGATCGATGCCGAGTACGTAGTTAATGTCGTAGCCGACCTCAAGATTGCCATAAAGCTTAGGATTGATACTGCTGTTTTTACGCCTCGTAAATCCTGCCTCCGGGCTCGGAGAGTCACGGAAGCTTTGCAGCACGTCGGCCTCCGTCTCACGGCGGGTGGCATCTATGCTGAAGGTTTGCCGTCCCAGCTCGTGCTCGTACCCGACGCGGTAAACGCTGGTATCCTCGTTGATGAAGTCGTTTGCGAATGCAGGGTTGATCTGTGTCGGATCGCCTTCGAACTCGTCTTTGGACAATGCACCTGGCAGTTCCAGTTCGTCCCTTATTTCCTGAGCTTCGACGAACAGGCGGTAGTCTGCGCGCTGATATTCGAGTGTGCCGCTGAAATTGGCGTTTTCCTCGGCATTGTGATCGCGGTAATGATCCGCCTCGAAAGTCTCGGCTGAGAAACGGTATCCGAGAGATTCATTTAACTGCATGGACGAGGTCAATTGAATCCCGCTGTAATCGAAGCTGCCGACGCGAGCGCTGAGACGGTGATAACTGTCGGCCGCAGATCTGGTGATGATGTTGATTACACCGCCGACCGCCTGGTCTCCGTAGAGACTGCCGGCGCTGCCAGCCATGACTTCGATGCGCTCTATGTCCCTGGGAAATATGTGATGTAGATCGGGCCCGGCGGTATCGCTGTGGTTCAGGCGCCGTCCGTTTACCAGGACCAGGGTATTCGCGTTGGCGGTCGAGGAAAATCCGCGCAGGCTGATACTGACATCGGTGCCGTTGCCGAACAGGTCGTCTACCTGCAGGCCGGGAATGCCACGCAGCAGTTCGCTGGTAGTGTTCGCGCCGCTCGTCTCGATCGCGGCCCTGTCTAGCACATAGACTGTGGCGCTGGAAGCGTTTCGCGGCTGCTCGGTGCGCGTTGGCGTGACGACGATGGGTCCGAGTTCGGCTAAAGCGATGCTCGGCAACGCGGCCGCGAGCGCGCCGGCGAGGAAAAAAGCGATAGGTTTCATGTGGTTCTCCGAATTGATAGAGAGAGACACACACAGTTTGCGAGAATTGTTATTGACGCGACAAGCTGTGAGAACTGCCACCCGCAGTTCTGGTCTTGTTAAAACAGTCTCAGGCCGGTCTCCGGACTCGGAAGCGGAGGTAGCGCTTCGTTACCGTTGCGGGGGCAGTACTCGATTTGCACGAGTTTCCCGATTCTCGTGTTGCCACGCACCTGAAAACGTAGCAGCGATGATTATGGAATCTGGTCGCGATGTCCAGCTCCCGGTTTATCAAATGTCGCAGGCAGACAATGTTTGCGTCGTCTATAGTTCTGTCGCATGATCTCAATGTCGAATTAGCGCAGTTGGCAAGCCGTGATTAGTTTCAAGTCCAGAGCCTGGCAATGGGGTTTAACCACCCTGTTGCTGCTGATCACATACTTGCTGAGCCTGACCGAGGCCGTTTCGACATTCGAGTACGAATTATTCCTTTATATCCTGGAGCTGAAACCGGCCGGCCAGGAGCTCATGGCAATTGCATCGATCCGGTTTGCGCCACGCTGGATACTGTTCCTGGTCTACGGGCTGATCCTGGCGGTCTACGTTAGCCGGTACACGCGATCGCGCACCACCGCTGTCTCAATTTTGACGATGACGTTGATCCTGTTCGGGCTATTGATGCTCGAAGTCATTCTCGCGGTTTTCATGCAATTCTTTTTGCCGGTGGTGTTTCCGGCGCTGGTCATGCTGCTGGTCTCCATCGTTTTCTGGGCCTTCGATAGCTATCAGCGATTGCGTACCGGGTTGCTGACCCGGCAACAGACGATTACGCTGACCGAGGTGCTCGCCCGTATTGAAAAGGGAGACCTGCGTACCGCGCTGACCATGCTCAAGCAGTGTCCCTACAGCGATGATTTGCTCGAGGTTGGCTATGAACTCGGCATGCGGCTGGAAGAAAACAAGCATTGGGCGAGCGCGCTGAATCTATATCACTGGTTGTCCAGATACGATCCCGGACTCAGCGACTTCGTGACCCGAATCGAGGAAATTCGCAACAACCGCGCGATGCTGCTCAAGCAGGGCAGGCCGACGCCGGTTATCAAACCGGAGCTCCCCTTTATCGGCAACTATCGGCTGCTCCGGAAAATCGCCAAGGGTTCCACCGCGCTCATGTACGAAGCGATCGACATGCGCAGCAATAATCGCGTTGCGTTGAAGGTCATGGCATTGCGCAATGACGATAAAAACGAGCACGACCGGGCCGAGCACTGGCTGCACGAGGCGGTGATCGTAGCGCAACTCGAACACCCCAACATCGTCAGGATACACGATGCCGAGATCGAGGGAGATAACGCCTATATTGCGATGGACTATATCTCGGGATACTCGATGTCGCTGCGGTTACGCAAACGCGAGTACCTGACCGTGGGCGAATGCATTCGAATTTCCAAGGATATGTTACGCGCCCTCGTCGTCGCCCATGGTCACGCTGTGATTCACGGCGATATCAAGCCTGCGAATATAATGTACGATGCGGTGAACGACATTTATATCCTGACCGATTTTGGAGCTGCCTACACCGAGCGGCGCGAGCGCCAGAACGAGAACGTCATCGTGGGTACACCCGCATACATGTCACCGGAACAGCTCGAAGGGAAGAAGCTGGATGGACGTTCCGATCTGTTTTCCCTGGCCGTAACACTTTACCACCTGCTGACCGGATACCAGCCCTTTGCCGGCAATAGTCTGCCCGAACTGAAGAAAAACATCGTCCGTGAGGAACCCGACCTCAATCACCTGACGCTGCCGGCTGGCATTACCGAGGTAATCGTCAAGGCCCTGCAGAAAAAACCATATATGCGCTTCGCCGATGCCAGGCAGATGCTGACCTCGGTCGAGTATTGTGAAACCCAGTTAAGAGAACGCATGAAGCAGTTTTCCCGGGCGGCGCTCAATCGGTAATTATGGGGCCGCCGTCGATACGTTTGCCGCGCTCTCGCCAGGCGATAAGCAACCCGCCGGCGACAATCAGAAATACCCCGGGGATTAATCTTGCGAAAGGCGCCTCGTCAAAAAATACCCAGCCCAGGATGAACGAGAACGGAATCCCGAAATACTCGAAGGGCGACAGGCTGGCGGGTCTGGTAAGGCGGTAGGCGTTGATCAGCGCCAGCACCGCGCAGCCACCAACCAGGCCCATCGTCACCAGCAATAGCCAGTCCGCGGCGCTGGCCACGCCCTGGTATCCCGTGGTCGAAAACAGTATCGCCAACGCGCCCGCCAGCGCACCCACCGAAGCGTACATATTGATCAGCGCGGTCGGAACGTCGTCGTCGACGAGCCGCACGCAAACGGTTGACAGCGAATAACCCAGCGCGGCGCCGATCGGCAGCAGGCTGTAGGGCGTGAAAACCTCGGTACCCGGCGCCATGATTAGCACCACCCCGATAAAGCCGATCAGTACCGCCAGCCAGCGCCAGATCCCGACATGATGCTTGAGTATCGGCACCGACAGCAGGGTGATCAGCACCGGACTGATAAATGTCAGCGTCGACGCCGTGGCCAGCTCCATCTTCGTTATCGACAGGTAAAAACAGTATTGCGCAGCGGCGATAAATGCGCCCCGCAGCAGCCCCAGCCGCCACTGCCTGATTCCGAGTATCCTGCCCCTGGCGTGCCATTCCCGTGATAATACCAGCACCAGCAGGCTGGGAATCAGACCGAAAACATTGCGAAAACTGGCCAGCTGCTGCACCGGGTAACGGTCTCCGAGGAATTTGATAATGACGCCCTGAAGATCGAACAGCAGGATCGCGAGCAGGATATAAAAGACTGCGCGTGCAAAATGGCTCGGGGCAGTGAGCATATTCGAGTTCCCGGTGGGCGGATGCAGAGGCTGCGAATCGTGTAATTTAGCAAATTTTAGCGCCAAGCATAGACTCGTTGCGGCAATCGTCATACAATGCGCCTTCAAGAAGATGCTGCTTCCGCAGTGTTAATGCTTAGTGAATTTCGCAATGGGAAGAACCTGCGGTTCCTCCCATTTTTGTGCGCGCGCATTTTTTTGAAACCGGAGTCCTTGTGCCCAAACCAGCAATCCTAGCCCTGCAAGATGGAACCGTTTTCAGAGGCAATTCTATCGGTGCTGATGGACTATCTGCTGGTGAGGTCGTCTTCAATACCGCGATGACCGGTTACCAGGAAATTCTCACCGATCCGTCCTATTGTCAGCAGCTGATAACCCTGACCTATCCCCATATCGGCAATACCGGAATAAACGACGAAGACGAGGAGGCAACCCGGATCCACGCCAGCGGGCTAATCATTCGGGATCTGCCGCTGCTGCCCAGTAACTGGCGCAGCCAGGGAAACCTGCAGGATTATCTGCTGAACCGCGGCGTCGTTGCCATCGCCGATATCGATACCCGCAGGTTGACGCGATTGCTACGCGACCGCGGGGCACAAGGGGGCGCCATCATGGCCGGAGACGAAGTCTCCGAGACCGCAGCAACCGAGGCGGCCCGCGGTTTCGCCGGGCTCGCCGGCTGTGACCTGGCGCAGGTGGTATCGACCGGCGAATCCTACAGCTGGAATCAAACCACCTGGACGATCGCATCGGGCTACGGAGAAAACGCCGAGCCAGGCTGCCACGTCGTGGCCTATGACTACGGCATCAAGAAAAATATTCTTTGCATGCTGGCCGAACGTGGTGCCAGGGTTACCGTGGTCCCGGCAAAAACCACGGCCGACGAGGTGCTGGCGATGAATCCCGACGGCATATTCCTCTCCAACGGGCCGGGTGATCCCGAACCCTGCGATTATGCCATCGAGGCGATAGCGCGAATACTGGATACCGAGATTCCGGTATTCGGAATATGTCTCGGGCACCAGCTGCTGGCGCTGGCAAGCGGCGCCAGAACGATCAAGATGAAATTCGGTCACCATGGTGCCAACCACCCGGTACAGGACCTAGACAGCGGGGTGGTCATGATCACCAGCCAGAATCACGGCTTCGCGGTCGACGAGGCCAGCCTGCCGGAATGCCTCAGGGCGACCCATCGCTCGTTGTTCGACGGCAGCCTGCAGGCCGTCGAACGCACCGACAGGCCTGCGTTCAGCTTTCAGGGACACCCCGAAGCGAGCCCCGGGCCGCACGACGTTGCGCCGATGTTCGACAGGTTCTTTGATTTGATCGCAAGCTACCAGTCCAGCCAGGGAGCCGTCTGATGCCGAAAAGAGAGGATATCGAATCGGTGCTGATAATCGGCGCGGGACCAATCGTTATCGGTCAGGCCTGCGAATTCGACTATTCCGGCGCCCAGGCCTGCAAAGCGCTCAAGGAAGAAGGCTTTCGCGTTATCCTCATCAATTCCAACCCGGCGACGATCATGACCGATCCGGACACCGCGGATGCGGTCTACATCGAGCCGATCCACTGGAGCGCGGTCGAAAAAATTATCGAAAAGGAACGGCCGCATGCCCTGCTGCCGACCATGGGCGGGCAGACCGCGCTCAACTGTGCGCTCGACCTGGTGCGCAAGGGGGTGCTGCAAAAATACGATGTCGAAATGATCGGTGCCACGCGCGAAGCCATCGACATGGCGGAAGACCGCGAGCAGTTCAGGGTGGCGATGACGGAGATCGGTTTGAAGACGCCGAAGGCATTTATCGCGCACAGCATCGAGGAGGCCTGGCAGGGGCAATCACAGATCGGGTTTCCGGTCATCATTCGACCTTCGTTCACGATGGGCGGCAGCGGCGGTGGCATAGCCTACAACCGCGAGGAATTCGACGAAATCATTCGCCGCGGCCTGGACCTATCGCCGACAACCGAGGTGTTGATAGAAGCCTCGGTGCTCGGCTGGAAAGAGTTTGAAATGGAAGTGGTTCGCGACCGCAACGACAACTGCATCATCATCTGTTCGATCGAGAACCTGGACCCGATGGGCGTGCACACCGGCGATTCGATAACCGTGGCACCGGCACAGACGCTGACCGACAAGGAATACCAGATCATGCGCAACGCCTCGCTTGCGGTGTTGCGCAAGATCGGCGTCGAAACCGGGGGCTCCAACGTGCAGTTCGCGATCAATCCCGAGAATGGAGAAATGATCATCATCGAGATGAATCCACGCGTGTCGCGTTCGTCGGCGCTGGCCTCCAAGGCGACCGGCTTTCCGATCGCCAAGGTTGCCGCCAAACTTGCGGTCGGCTTTACGCTGGACGAATTGCAGAACGACATAACCGGAGGTGCCACGCCGGCCTCGTTCGAACCCAGCATCGATTACGTCGTTACCAAGATACCGCGCTTTACCTTCGAGAAATTCCCGCAGGCAGACGATCGCCTGTCGACCCAGATGAAGTCGGTCGGAGAAGTCATGGCGATCGGGCGCAACTTTCAGGAGTCCTTTCAGAAAGCCCTGCGCGGTCTCGAAACCGGGGTCCACGGCCTGGATCCCATAGTCGATCAGCGGCAGGATGCCGACGATCTCGAGGATTTGTATCGTACCGAGCTGAGGTTGCCTGGCGCGCGGCGAATCTGGTACGTGGCTGACGCGTTTCGTTCCGGCTATAGTCTCGAGCAGGTGTTCGAGAAAACCGCAATCGATCCCTGGTTCCTGGTGCAAATCGAGGAACTGGTGCGGATCGAAATGGATCTGAACGGTCGCAGCCTGGAATCGCTCGATGCGGATGAAATCCGCTCGCTGAAGCGCAAAGGATTTTCTGATCAGAGGCTCGCCACGCTGCTCGGTGAGGAAGAAATTGACGTCGCCACCCGCCGCCGGGCGCTCGACGTAAGACCCGTCTACAAGCGGGTTGATACCTGTGCCGCCGAGTTCGCTTCCAGTACCGCCTACCTGTATTCGAGTTACGACGAGGAATGTGAATCCGATCCGACCGACCGCGACAAGATCGTGGTCCTCGGTGGCGGCCCCAATCGAATCGGGCAGGGCATCGAGTTCGACTATTGCTGCGTACATGCTGCACTGGCGATGCGCGAAGACGGTTACGAGACGATCATGATCAACTGTAACCCGGAAACCGTGTCTACGGATTACGACACTTCTGACAGGCTTTATTTCGAACCGCTGACCTACGAGGACGTGCTCGAAATAATCCATATCGAAAAGCCGAAAGGGGTGATTGTGCAGTTCGGAGGGCAAACGCCGCTCAACCTGGCACGGTCCCTGGAGGCGGCCGGTGTACCCATCATCGGCACCACGCCGGATTCGATCGACCTGGCGGAAGATCGCGAGCGCTTCCAGAAAATGCTGCAGCGACTCAACCTGCTGCAGCCCCCGAATCAGATCGCCTTCGATGTCGAATCCGCCGGACAGCTTGCGACGAAGGTGGGGTTCCCGCTGGTGGTCAGGCCTTCCTACGTACTTGGCGGCCGCGCCATGGAGATCGTCTATGACCAGGAAGATCTCGAGCGTTACATGAGAGAAGCGGTCAAGGTAACCCGCGATTCGCCGGTGCTGCTCGACCGGTTTCTGGACGAGGCGGTCGAGGTCGATGTCGACGCGATCTGTGACGGTGAGAACGTGCTGATCGGCGGCCTGATGGAACACATCGAGCAGGCCGGGGTGCATTCTGGAGATTCGGCGTGTTCGTTGCCGCCCTATACCCTGTCGGCGGATATCCAGCGGCGCCTGTGCGATCAGGTTGCCGCGATGGCGCGCGAGTTGAATGTCGTCGGCTTGATGAATACTCAGTTCGCAATCAAGGGCGACGAGATTTACGTGCTCGAGGTCAATCCGCGCGCATCGCGTACCGTACCGTTCGTCTCCAAGGCTACCGGTGTTCCGCTGGCCAAGATTGCGGCACGCTGCATGGTTGGACAAAGCCTCACGCAACAGGGCAGAACCGAGCAGGTGATACCCGGGTTCGTGTCGGTGAAGGAGTCGGTGTTTCCGTTTACCAAATTCCAGGGGGTGGACCCGATACTCGGGCCCGAGATGAAGTCCACCGGCGAGGTGATGGGAATCGGGCAGAATTTTGCGGAAGCGTTCGCCAAGGCATTGCTGGGATCGGGCGCAACGATTCCGGAATCCGGCACCGCTTTTTTAAGCGTACGCGAAACCGACAAGAAAGGCATCGTGGAACTGGCCCGCGAGCTGCACGACAAGGGTTTCAAACTGGTGGCGACCGGTGGCACCGCCAAAGTAATCCGCGAAGGCGGTGTTGAATGCCAGCACGTCAACAAGGTCAAGGAAGGACGGCCGCATATCGTCGACATGATCAAGAACGACGAAATCGTCTTGATCGTCAACACTACCGAAGGGCGTTCGGCGATCGCCGATTCTTATGCGATCCGCCGCGAGGCATTAATGCACTCGGTGTGCTATACCACTACCTTATCGGGTGGCAGGGCGACCAGCCAGGCCATGGCCTACCGCAAGATCCAAAAAGTATACTGCTTACAATCGTTACACTAGGCGACTCAAGATGAATCAAAAACCGCTAACCGCCGCGGGCGCGGAGAGACTCAAGCGAGAGCTGAAGGAGCTTAAATCGGTGAAGAGACCGGCCGTGATCGAAGCGATTGCAACTGCCAGGGATCATGGCGATCTCAAGGAGAACGCCGAGTACCATGCCGCGCGCGAGGAACAGGGCTTCATCGAGGGAAGAATTGCCGAGCTCGAGGCCGCGCTTTCGAACGCGCAGCTGATCGACGTGACCCAGCTCAGGCAAAGCGAACGAGTCGTATTCGGCTGCACCGTCGAGCTGTTCGATGTCGCCACCGAAACCGAGGTTGTCTACCAGATCGTCGGCGACATCGAGGCCGATATCAACGAGAACAGGATTGCCATCAGTTCGCCGATAGCACGCGCGCTGATCGGCAAGCAGGAGGGCGAGGACATCGTCGTCGAGGCGCCAGCCGGGACCATGGAGTACGTGATTAACCGGGTTCGTTACGTTTGAGGCTTTTGGCTGACGATCAACCCGTAGCGATCCGTCTCGCCGTTGCGCCGATAAATGACCAGCACGCTGCCGATGCGCTCGACCAGTGTTGCGCCATGGCGTGCGCAAATCAGCGCCGCGAGTTTGGCCTTGTCGGCCTTGTCCAGCGCGGGAATGCGCATCTTGATCATTTCATGGTGACTCAACGCCTGTTCGATTTCGTCATGCAGGTTTTCGGACAATCCTTTTTGGCCGACGATGACCACCGGTTTCAGTTTCAATCGATGGCCCTCGGCGCGCAGCCGCTTGATTTGTCCGCTGGATAAGCTCATGTTGGGGGAATGGGAAGCAAGGCAGTCATATTAGCATAGCGAGCGGGTGATTTTTATTGTCTCGATCAAAATCAAGCAAACGCTGGTTGCAGGAGCACCACCGGGATAGCTACGTTCTAAAAGCGCGCGAACAGGGGTACCGCTCGCGCGCGATTTTCAAGCTCGAGGAGATCCAGCGCAAGGACCGGGTATTGAAAGCCGGTCAGTTCGTGCTCGATCTTGGTGCGGCGCCGGGCGGATGGAGCGAGTACGCGAGCCGTATCGTCGGCGACCGCGGCAGGGTGCTGGCGCTGGATTTGCTGCCAATGGATCCAGTTGCCGGGGTCGAATTCGTGCAGGGAGACTTTAGCGAAATCGAGATACTTGACCAGCTGCTGGAGCTGGCCGGGGATCGCCGTTTCGACCTTGTATTATCGGATATGGCCCCCAGCTTGAGTGGTATCGACAGCGTGGACCAGCCTAAATCGATGTATCTGGCCGAACTCGCGTTGGACGTGGCTCGGGAATTTCTGACAGCTGATGGAGCATTTGTCGTCAAATTGTTCCAGGGCGAGGGATTCGAGAATCTGGTTTCGGCATTGCGTCAGTCCTTTAAAACGGTGAAGTTGCGCAAGCCGGGGGCATCGAGATCGCGATCCAGTGAAATTTATGCGGTTTGCGTTGGTCTTAGATGAAGCAGGATACAGAAAATACGCTAGTATCTGGATTTATTAGCAGTAAAATGAAATCCGGAACCGGCATTCGTTAAAGCCAAAACAGGTGTAATAGTGAACGACGTAGTCAAGAATTTAGTATTGTGGATTGTCATCGCGGTAGTATTACTGTCAGTTTTCCACAGTTTTGGAGAACGTTCCAGCAGCACGCAAACGCTGATTTACTCGGATTTTCTGACGCAGGTTGAGCAAGGGCAGGTCCGGGAAGTCACTATCGAAGGTCAAAACATTTCCGGAAAAATGATTTCCGGCACGCCCTTTACGACTTACAGCCCGGAAACCAACAACAGCGCCCTGATCGGAGACCTCGAGCGTGCCGACGTGTCCATAATCGGCAAACCGCCCGAGCCACCTTCTTTGCTCGGACACATGTTCATCAGCTGGTTCCCGTTTATCGTACTGATCGGATTATGGATATTTTTCATGCGCCAGATGCAGGGGGGTGGCGGTGGCCGTGGGGCCATGTCGTTCGGCAAGAGCAAGGCCCGCCTGCTGGGCGAGGACCAGATAAACATTACCTTTAACGACGTCGCGGGTGTCGACGAGGCGAAGGAAGAGGTCGCGGAACTGGTCGAGTTCCTGCGCGATCCGTCGAAATTTCAGAAGCTCGGCGGCAAGATTCCGCGCGGCGTCCTGATGGTTGGATCTCCGGGTACCGGTAAAACCCTGCTGGCCAAGGCAATCGCAGGCGAGGCCAAGGTGCCGTTTTTCTCCATATCGGGTTCGGACTTCGTCGAAATGTTCGTCGGTGTCGGTGCGTCGAGGGTGCGTGACATGTTCGACCAGGCAAAAAAACATTCGCCCTGCATTATCTTCATCGACGAAATCGACGCCGTAGGGCGTCATCGCGGAGCGGGTCTTGGCGGTGGGCACGACGAGCGTGAGCAGACCCTCAACCAGTTGCTGGTCGAAATGGACGGTTTCGAGGGTAACGAAGGTGTCATAGTCATCGCGGCGACCAACCGTCCCGACGTGCTAGACCCGGCATTATTGCGTCCCGGCCGCTTCGATCGCCAGGTCGTAGTGCCGTTGCCGGACGTGCGCGGCCGCTCCCATATTCTCAAGGTGCACATGCGCAAGGTGCCGGTGGCAGAAAACGTCGACCCGATGCTGATCGCTCGCGGTACCCCCGGTTTTTCCGGCGCCGATCTTGCTAACCTGGTCAACGAGGCGGCACTGTTCGCCGCGCGCGCCAACAAGAAGGTGGTGTCCATGGCAGAGTTCGAGCGTGCCAAAGACAAGATCATGATGGGCGCCGAGCGCCGCTCGATGATCATGAAGGAAGAGGAAAAGAAGCTGACCGCCTTCCACGAAGCCGGTCACGCGATCGTCGGGCGACTGGTGCCCGAGCACGACCCGGTGTACAAGGTGAGTATTATTCCGCGGGGCCGCGCACTGGGTGTTACCATGTTTTTGCCCGAGGACGATCGCTACAGCTACAGCAAGCAGCACCTCGAGAGCCAGTTGTCCAGCCTGTTCGGAGGCCGTATAGCGGAGCAGCTCATCTTTGGCGATGAAGCGGTAACGACCGGCGCTTCCAACGATATCGAGCGCGCCACGTCGATTGCCCGTAGCATGGTAACCCAGTGGGGTCTGTCCGACCGTATGGGGCCACTATCGTACAGCGAGGAAGAAGGCGAGGTATTTCTCGGCAAGACCTACGGTAAACAGAAGACTGTATCGGACGAGACGGCGCAGGCCATTGATTCGGAAATCCGCGCAATCATTGATCGTAACTACCAGCGCGCGGTCGATATCCTGAAGGCGAACGAGGACAAGCTGCACCTGATGGCTGACGCGTTGATGAAGTACGAAACCATCGACGCGAAGCAAATTGACGCGATCATGGACGGCAGGGAGCCAGGCCCGCCGGAGGACTGGTCTGATGACGAAACCGGTCCGACCCCGACCGCGAACTCGGGCGACGCCAGTCCCGAAGGCGATCCGGACCTGGATCCAGCCAAGCTACATTAGTCGAATGCCGGCTCGTTGGCCATAACGCGCGATGCCGCAAGTGACGATATCCAGCAATCTGCGAATCATGGGGGTCATCAACACGACCCCCGATTCGTTTTCCGACGGCGGCCTGTTCGATACTACCGAAAAGGCGTTCGAACACGCGATGAAGTTGATTGCGGATGGCGCACAAATTCTCGATGTGGGCGGCGAGTCGACGCGTCCCGGATCGCAGCCGGTTAGTCTGGACGAGGAGCTGGCGCGGGTCATTCCGCTGATCAAGGCAGTCCGGCAGGTTTCCACCATCCCGATCTCGATCGACACCAGCAAGCCTCTGGTCATGCAGTCGGCCGTCGAAGCAGGCGCCGATATCATTAACAGCATCTGGGCATTGCGACTCGACGATTCGCTCGAGGTAGCAGCCGAACTTGGTGTGCCTGTGTGTTTGATGCATATGCAGGGAACTCCCGAGACCATGCAGCAGAATCCGCATTATGAAAATGTCGTTACCGAGGTAAGGGATTTTCTCGCGGCGCGCATCGATGCCGCGGTTGACGCGGGCATAGCGATCGAAAATATCATTGTCGATCCGGGATTCGGCTTCGGCAAGACGACCGCGCACAATCTGCAGTTGCTGAACTCGCTGGCCGAGTTTCGCAGTCTTGGGGTGCCGGTGCTGGCGGGATTATCGCGCAAGAAAATGATTGGCAGAATTCTGGACAGGCCAGCCGATCAGCGGCTATACGGCAGCCTGTCGCTAGCGGTGATGGCGGCGATGCTCGGCGCCGATATTTTGAGGGTTCACGATGTTGCCGAGACCGCGGAAGCGATAACGATGGTCAGGGCGCTGGCGGAGGCCGCGTAATGGGTCGAAAATACTTTGGTACCGACGGTATCCGCGGTCGCGTCGGCGAGATGCCGATGACCGTCGATTTCATCATGAAGCTCGGCTGGGCAGCCGGTAAGGTGCTGTCAAAGTCCGGGCGCGGGCAGGTCGTGATCGGCAAGGATACCCGGATTTCGGGGTACATGTTCGAATCCGCGCTCGAGGCCGGTCTCGCTGCCGCCGGGCTAGACGTGCTGTTGCTCGGACCCATGCCGACACCGGCAATCGCCTATATTACCCAGTCGCAGCGCGCCAGCGCCGGCGTGGTAATCAGCGCATCGCACAATCCCTATCACGACGACGGGATCAAGTTCTTCAATGGTAACGGTTTCAAACTCCCGGACTCCACCGAGGAGGAAATCGAGGCGATGCTGGAGCAACCCCTGCAAATGGTGGCGCCAGAAAAGATTGGCAAGGCCAGTCGCATGGAGGACGCCAAGGGTCGCTATATCGAGTTTTGCAAGAGCTCGATTGCATTCAAGACTTCGCTGCGCGGAATGAAACTGGTTGTCGATTGCGCCAACGGCGCCACCTACCATATCGCACCCGCGGTTTTCCGCGAACTTGGTGCGGAGGTCATCGAGGTCGGCACCAGTCCCAACGGTCTGAATATCAACAAAGATGTTGGCGCCATATATCCGCAAAACATGCGCGCCCAGGTGCTGGAGCACCAGGCCGATCTTGGAATTGCCTTTGACGGTGATGGCGATCGGGTGATGATGATGGATTCGAGCGGGGACGTTAAAAATGGCGACCAGCTGCTTTACGTCATCGCCAAGAGCAAGCTCGGCAGCGGGCAACTGAGCGGCGGTGTGGTCGGTACGCAGATGACCAATCTCGGATTCGAACACGCGTTGCAGGCGCATAATATTCCCTTTCAACGTGCCGCGGTCGGCGATCGATATGTCATGGAAAAACTGTCCGAGCAGGGATGGAGCCTGGGTGGAGAATCGTCGGGGCACATCATCTGTCTCGATAAGACGACGACCGGGGATGGTATTATCGCGGCGCTGCAGGTGCTGGACTGGCTGGTAAACCAGCAACAGACCCTGACCGAGGCCTGTGCCGAGTTGAATATCTATCCCCAGACCATGATAAATGTGCCGATATCCGGAGTCTCCGACCTGGTTGCTTCGGCGCACGTCCAGGATGCGGTAACGACCGCGGAGGCGGCGCTTGGCGATACCGGCAGGGTACTGTTGCGCCCGTCTGGCACCGAGCCCCTGGTTCGGGTCATGGTCGAAGGGCAGGACAGCAACCTGGTCGAAAAACTGGCGGCCGAACTGGCGCAATCCGTCAGGCAGGCGGCCGAAGCCTGAAGCCCGGATTTAAATGAAGCTAAATGACAATTGCGGATTGATTTCTTGGGCCGAGGTGAGTAACCTTTGGCGCCTTTTAAATGACCGGCGAATGATATGCGTTCCGTGCTGATAGCGGGCAACTGGAAAATGAACGGCAATATGCAGTTCGTCACCGAGCTGGTCGAAGGTATCAAGGCCGGAGATCCCGGAAATGCGAAACTCGCGGTTTGTCCGCCTGCAGTTTACCTGATGAAGGTCGGCGGCATGCTCGCCGATAGCGGTATCGAGCTCGGGGCGCAAAACGTTTGCGATCACGATTCCGGCGCCTATACCGGAGAGTTATCGGCGGCGATGTTAATGGAATGCGGTTGCCGTTACGCGATAGTCGGCCATTCGGAGCGCCGCGCGCACTATCTCGAAACGGACCAGCTGGTGGCAGCACGATTCACGATGGCGGTCGCAGCCGGTTTGACGCCGATCCTGTGCGTCGGCGAAACTTTACTCGAGCGTGAGCAGGGAGTCACCGAAGCGGTGGTGGCGCGGCAGCTGGACGCGGTAATTGAATTGTCGGGTATCAGCGGAATTGCGCGCTCGGTCATCGCCTACGAGCCGGTCTGGGCGATCGGCACCGGCAAGGTGGCTTCACCCGAACAGGCGCAAGCGGTGCATGCTTTCATTCGCGGCAAGCTTGCGGCGATCGACGGCGAGATCGCTCAGCGGGTGCAAATTTTATATGGTGGCAGCATGAACCCGTCGAACGCTGTGGAATTACTGTCGCAAGCGGATATCGATGGTGGCTTGATTGGCGGGGCGTCTTTAAAGGCAAACGATTTCCTCGCTATCGCACAATCGGTTCAGGAATAACTATGGAAAACATCAATAGTATTTTGTTAGTTGTACAGGTTTTACTGTCGATCTCGCTGATCGTGCTGATACTGCTGCAGCATGGCAAGGGTGCCGACGCCGGCGCTGCATTTGGCAGCGGCGCTTCGGCGAGCGTTTTCGGTGCACGCGGATCGGGTAATTTTCTTAGCCGCACGACGACGATCGTGGCGATTCTGTTTTTCGTCGTTTGCCTGTCGCTGGCCTATATTTCGGCCAACCGGGTGTCGCCCGAAGGCGTCGCCGACAGCGTCACCGCCGGGGAAGTCGACGATATGCCTTTGCCCGAAAGTGGTGCCATGCAGGGAGGCGATATGCCGCCTGCGGGATTCGCTGGTGAGGGTGCTGTAGAATCAGATTTGCCTCCGGCCCAGTAGGCCGCGGCATAGCCGATGTGGTGGAATTGGTAGACACGCTATCTTGAGGGGGTAGTGGCGAAAGCTGTGCCGGTTCGACTCCGGCCATCGGCACCATATTCGGCGGCGGCCCGGCATTACCGGGTCGCCGCCGCTTCTCCGGTCGAAGTCAGTCATTGCCACAGGTGCTGCTTTCCCTGCGACGGCAGAGATTTGCACTGTGATGGGAGATTTCTTGACACCATATAGGTGCCACAATAGACTGAGCCTCGCGTTGTTAGGGCAGGCTTCCCGGGGAAAGAACTCGAACATGTTAGGTAATTATCTACCGATACTGATATTCATGTGCGTGGCGCTGGTGTTTGGATCGGTTCTTATCCTGGCCGGTAAAATTCTCGGTCCCTCGCGCCCTGATGCCGAAAAAAATTCTCCCTACGAATGCGGTTTCGAAGCATTCGAGGACAGCCGCATGAAATTCGATGTGCGCTATTACCTGGTTGCCATTCTATTCATCATTTTTGATCTCGAAATTGCATTTCTTTTCCCGTGGGCGATCGTGCTCGACCAGATTGGAACCTTCGGCCTCGCCGCGATGGCGATTTTTCTCGCGGTGCTGGTAATCGGTTTCGTCTACGAGTGGAAAAAGGGAGCCCTCGAGTGGGAATAGAAGGGGTATTCGAGCAGGGCATAGTAACCACTACCGCCGACAAGCTGATCAACTGGGCGCGCACCGGCTCGATGTGGCCGATGACCTTCGGACTTGCCTGTTGCGCGGTGGAGATGATGCAGGCAGGTGCCTCGCGCTACGATCTCGACCGATTCGGGATAATCTTCAGGCCCAGCCCGAGACAATCGGACGTGATGATCGTGGCCGGCACGCTGGTCAACAAGATGGCGCCCGCGTTACGCAAGGTGTACGACCAGATGGCCGAGCCGCGCTGGGTAATATCGATGGGTTCCTGCGCCAACGGCGGCGGCTACTACCACTATTCCTACTCGGTACTGCGCGGTTGCGACCGCGTGGTACCGGTCGACATCTATGTTCCCGGATGCCCGCCGACCGCGGAAGCCTTACTCTACGGAATAATGCAGCTGCAGAACAAGATCAAGCGCACCAACACGATAGCCCGCTAGCATGTCGAATTCGAAACAGCAACTGGCTGATGGATTGCGTGCGGCGCTGGGGGAACGGATCGATTCGATCAAGCTCGCCTACAACGAGGTCACCGCGGAAATCAAGGCCGAACACCTGATCTCGGTCGCGACAGAGTTGCGCGACGACGCGCGGTTCCGGTTCCAGCAGCTGGTAGACCTGTGTGGGGTCGATTACTCTCAATTCGGTCGCGACGAATGGCTTACCGAGGACGCCAGCCGCTCCGGTTTTAGCCGCGGGGTAGTAGATAATGCCAGCAGCGGGCGGCTGCAGTTCGGCGATGAACTCGATTCGCTGTCTCCGCAGGGCAGGCGCTTTGCCGCGGTTTATCACCTGCTGTCCTACGCCAATAACCAGCGTTTACGACTGCGCGTCTATGCCGATGATGATGACTTCCCGGTCATCCCGACGATAACCGGTATCTGGAGGTCCGCCGACTGGTACGAACGCGAAGCCTTCGATTTATTCGGAATCATGTTTAGCGACCATCCTGACCTGCGACGTATACTGACCGATTACGGTTTCGTCGGGCATCCGTTTCGCAAGGACTTTCCGCTGGTCGGGCACGTCGAAATGCGCTACGACCCGGAACGTGAACGCGTCGTATACGAACCGGTCTCGATCGAGCCCAGGGTGCTGGTGCCGCGCGTAAAGCGTTCGGACCACCGCTACCTGGATGACGAGCAGCTAGCGCAGGACGAGGCACAGAACGATGCCTGAAATCAAGAACTACACGCTCAATTTCGGACCGCAGCATCCGGCGGCTCACGGCGTATTGCGCCTGGTGCTGGAAATGGACGGCGAGGTCATCGAACGCGCCGATCCGCATATCGGGCTGCTGCATCGGGCTACCGAAAAACTGGCAGAAACCAAACCCTATAACCAGACCATCGGATACATGGACCGCCTCGACTACGTATCGATGATGTGTAACGAGCACGGCTACGTTCTGGCGATCGAAAAGCTGCTCGAAATCGAAATCCCCGAGCGCGCAGGTACATCCGGGTAATGTTCGATGAAATTACACGCATTCTCAATCACCTGATGTGGATTGGTACCCATGCGCTGGACGTCGGCGCGATGACGGTGTTTCTCTATGCCTTTCGCGAACGCGAAGACCTGCTGGACATTTACGAGGCAGTGTCGGGAGCGCGTATGCACGCGAACTATTATCGTCCCGGTGGCGTTGCCCGCGATTTACCCGACCGTATGCCGCAGTATCTCGAAAGCCGCTGGCGCAGCAAGAAGGAAGCCGATCGGCTGAATGAAAACCGGCAGGGCAGCATGCTTGATTTCATAGAAGATTTTACGCGTCGCTTTCCGGGATACATCGACGAGTACGAAACCCTGCTAACCGATAACCGAATCTGGAAGCAGCGTACCGTCGGTATCGGCGTGGTATCCGAGGAACGTGCCTATCAGCTCGGGTTCACCGGGCCGATGCTGCGCGGCTCGGGTGTCGAATGGGACCTGCGCAAGAAGCAGCCCTACGAGGTATACGATCGCATGGATTTCGATATTCCGGTCGGCACCAACGGCGATTGCTACGATCGTTACCTGGTGCGCATGGAAGAATTGCGCCAGTCGAACCGGATCATCGAGCAATGCATTGCATGGCTGCGCGCAAATCCGGGCATCGTCATATCTGAAAACCACAAGGTAGCACCGCCCAGGCGCGAAGAGCTCAAGGCAGACATGGAAGGTCTGATCCACCATTTCAAGCTGTTTACCGAGGGCTATACGCTGCCGGAAGGGGAGGCCTATGCCGGCATCGAGCATCCCAAGGGCGAGTTCGGCGTATACCTGATCTCGGATGGCGCCAACAAGCCTTATCGGGTCAAGATCCGCGCCCCCGGATTTGCCCACCTGTCGAGCATGAACGAAATGGCGCAGGGGCACATGCTGGCCGACGTGGTCGCGATCATCGGCACCCAGGACATCGTATTCGGGGAGATCGATCGCTGATGGCCAGCCAGGTCCAATCGAAAATCGGTTTGCTCGACGAACATACCCGCGGCGAAATCGACCGCTGGGTAGCTCGCTTCCCCCCCGAGCACAAGCGTTCCGCGGTACTGCAGGCCCTGTACGCCGCGCAGCACCAGAACCATGGATTCCTGACCACCGACCTGATGGATGCCGTGGCGGAATACCTCGAGTTGCCCGCGATCCACGTCTACGAGGTGGCTTCTTTCTACTCGATGTTTGAAACCAGGCCGGTGGCGCGACACAATGTCGCGATTTGCACCAATATATCCTGCATGCTGATGGGCTCGGACAGTATCGTCGAGCATGTCGAAAACAAGCTCGGTATAAAAATCGGCGAAAGCACCGAGGATGGACGTATCTACCTGAAGTGCGAGGAAGAATGCCTGGCGGCCTGCAAGGGCGGTCCCATGATGCAGGTCGATCACGTGTACTACGAAAACCTGACCCCTGAGAAGGTCGACGAGATCCTGGATGCGCTGGAGTAAAGATGGCTAACGAAGTCTGTTACGCAACCCTGCAATACGATCAGCCCTGGTCGATGGAAACCTACCTGAAGGTAGGCGGATACGAGGCGCTGAAAAAGATCCTGCAGGAGGGTATGTCGCCCGAGGACGTCATCGAGGAAGTCAAGGCTTCGGGCCTGCGCGGCCGCGGCGGCGCAGGCTTCCCGACGGGCCTGAAGTGGAGCTTCATGCCGCGCAATGCGCCGGTGCAGAAATATGTGGTCTGTAACTCCGACGAGTCGGAACCAGGCACCTGCAAGGATCGCGACATCCTGCGCTTCAATCCGCACGCACTGGTAGAGGGCATGGCAATCTGCGGCTATGCGATCGGCGCCACCATCGGCTACAACTACATGCGCGGCGAATTCATGGACGAGCCGGCGCAGCGTTTCGAAACCGCGGTAAGAGAGGCTTACGAGGCGGGTTTCCTGGGCAAGAACATTCTCGGTAGCGGGGTCGATTTCGACCTGTACCCGGCGCTCGGCGCCGGCGCCTACATCTGTGGCGAGGAAACCGCTTTGCTCGAATCTCTGGAAGGCAAGAAAGGGCAGCCGCGCTACAAGCCTCCATTTCCGGCAAACTTCGGACTTTACGGCAAGCCGACCACGATAAACAATACCGAGTCGCTGGCGTCCGCGCCGTCGATCATCCGCAATGGTGCGCAATGGTTCGCGGATCTCGGAATACCCAATAGCGGCGGGGTCAAGTGTTTCTCGATGTCCGGTCACCTCAACCAGCCGGGTAATTTCGAAATTTCGATGGGCACGCCGTTCCGTGATTTACTCGAAATGGCGGGTGGCGTCAGGGACGGCCGCAAACTCAAGGCCGTAATACCTGGCGGTTCCTCGGTGCCGGTGCTGCCCGCCGACGTGATGATGGAATGCACCATGGATTACGACTCGATCGCCAAGGCGGGATCGATGCTGGGCTCGGGCGCGGTGATCGTCATGGACGAAACGACCGACATGGTCGTCGCGCTGAAGCGAATTTCGCGCTTTTATTACTCCGAATCCTGCGGCCAGTGCACGCCATGTCGGGAAGGCACCGGTTGGCTGTATCGCATGCTGACCCGTATCGTCGACGGTAAGGGTCGCCCGGAAGATATCCAGTTGCTCGAAGAAGTCTCGCACAAGATCGAGGGTCGCACGATATGCGCACTCGGTGACGCCGCGGCGATGCCGGTGTGGAGCTTTATCAAGCATTTTCGTCACGAATTCGAATACTACGTCGAGCACAAACGCTCGATCCTCGATAACGCCGCCTGACCAGATTGAAAAACAGCCAATGAGCGATAACATTACAGTCACGATAAACGGCCAGCAAATCGAAACCCAGCCCGGACGGCTGCTGATCGACGTGGCCGATGAAAACGACATCGTGATTCCGCGTTTCTGCTATCACAAACGCCTGTCGGTTGCCGCCAACTGTCGCATGTGCCTGGTCGAAATCGAGCGTTCGCCCAAACCGATGCCGGCCTGCGCCACGCAGTGCATGGACGGGATGGTGGTGCGCACCCGCTCGAAGGTCGCGCTGGCGGCACAGAAGTCGACCATGGAATTCCTGTTGATCAACCATCCGCTGGACTGCCCGATCTGCGATCAGGGCGGCGAATGCGAGCTGCAGGATGTAGCGATGGGTTTCGGCGAAGGAGTTTCCAGGTACAGCGAAGCCAAGCGCGTGGTCATGGACAAGAACATCGGCCCGTTGATCGCGACCGACCTGACGCGTTGTATTCACTGCACGCGCTGCATTCGTTTCGGTGATGAAATCGCCGGCATGCCGGAGCTCGGCGCAACCGGACGTGGCGAACACATGGAAATCGGCACCTATATCGAGAAGGCGATCGTGTCCGAGCTGTCCGGAAACGTTATCGACGTCTGCCCGGTCGGTGCGTTGACGGCGAAACCGTCGCGCTATACCGCCCGGCCCTGGGAACTGACCCAGCACGCCGCGGTATCGGCACATGATTGCGTCGGCACCAATACCTATGTACACACCCGCGGTAGCGAAGTGATGCGCGTGGTGCCGCGCGAAAACGATGCGATCAACGAATCATGGATTTCCGATCGTGATCGCTTCAGCTACACCGCGCTAAGGTCGGAACGGCGCATTACCCGGCCGTTGATGCGCGACGGCGGCGAGTTGAAGCCGGTCGACTGGGAGTCGGCGCTCAACGCCGCAGCCAATATACTATCCGAGGCGGGCCCTGATGTTGCGGCGCTGATAAGCCCCCAGGCGACCCTGGAGGAGCATTTCCTCGCGCAGAAGCTGTTGCGCGGACTCGGTTCGAGCAATATCGATTACCGCCTGACCCAGATCGATTTCTCGACGCAGCAGCAGGCCGCGATAATGCCTTGGCTGGGACGCTCTCTGGAATCGCTGGAAACCCTCGATGCGGCTTTGATCGTCGCGGCAAACCTGCGTTACGAGCAGCCGCTGCTGTCGCTCCGGTTGCGCAAGGCGGTCAACAATAGGCAGGCGCGGGTGTCGTCTATCGGCCACCTCGGTGGCCAGTACAATTTCGCACTGCAAACCGAATTAAACGGTTCCGCGGCAAGGCTGGTCAACGATCTTGCCGGTGTCGCCGTTGCGCTCGCCGAAATCTCCGCCAGACCGCTTGGCGACCATCTTGCGCGAATCGTCGCCGACCTGCAGCCGACGGAGCAACATCAGGCGATCGCTCGCTCGCTGGCCGATGCCGATAATGCCGCGATTATCGTCGGCGTCCAGGCGCTGACGAGCCCGCATTTGTCGCTGATCCAGGAAATCTGTGAAAGCATAACCACCGCCGCCGATGCCACTCTCGGTTACCTGTCGCTTTCGGCCAACAGCGCGGGTGCCTGTCTTGCCGGTGCGATACCGCATCGCGGTCCCGCGGGTAGCGCGCTCGATAAAACCGGAGAAAATGCCGCGCAGATCCTGTCGCAAAAACACAAGGCCCTGCTTACCTTCGCGGTCAATCCGCTGCTGGATACCAATTCGGTAGCCCAGTTATCCGACAACAACGAATACGTGATTGCGGTCAGCAGTTTCGATAACGATTTTATCCAGCAGCAGGCCAACCTGGTATTGCCGCTCGCTGCGGTGGTCGAAACCGCGGGCAGTTTCGTCAACGTCGAGGGCCTCTGGCAAAGTTTCAACGGCTGCGTGTCCGCGCGAGGCGAAAGTCGCCAGGGCTGGAAAATCCTGAGCGCACTGGGTCAGGTGCTGGCGCCAGGCGAATTCGATTACACCGATTCGGTAGCGATCCGCAACGAGCTCAAGGCGCTGTGCGGCGATGTCGTTCTAAGCAATCTCTGCGGGGTCGAAGCGGCCGTCAAAAGTCTGCCGCAGGAGTCGGATGCAACGCAGAAAATCGGCTTCACGCCGATATACGCCAGCGATGACATGACGCGGCTGGCGCCGCCGTTACAGGCCACGCCGTTGATGAAAAACCAGTGCGCCATCGTCATGAATCTGGAACAGGCGAAACGCGCGAAACTCGAAGCCTGTGAGCAGGTTCAGGTGAAGCAGGGTAAGGGTACCGCGGTGCTGCCGCTGCGCATAGACGAGGCGGTGCCGACGGGCTGCGTTTACGTTCCGGGTGGCATCGACGCGGTCAAGCATCTCTCCGACGCTTACGGCAAGATAACCCTGGAGAAGGTTTCGTAATGGATTTTCTGACAGCGATCTGGGCGTGGCTGCACGAATACGTGCAGTACACGATATTCAGCGGTGTCAAGGTGCTGACCATCCTGTTGCCGCTGTTTATCATCGTGGCTTACTACACCTATGCCGAGCGCAAGGTCATCGGTTACATGCAGACTCGCAAGGGTCCCAATCGGGTGGGCCCCAAGGGGCTGTTCCAGCCGTTCGCGGACATGTTCAAGCTGATGTTCAAGGAAATCATCATCCCGACCAATTCGAACCGCTACCTGTTCCTGATTGCGCCGGTAATCACTTTCGCGCCGGCGATGGCTGCATGGGCAGTCATCCCGTTCAACGACACGCTGGTTTTCAGCGATATCAATGCCGGCCTGCTGTACATCCTGGCGATGACCTCGCTCGGGGTTTACGGCGTTATCATTGCCGGCTGGGCGTCGAATTCGAAATATGCGCTGCTTGGCGCCATGCGCTCCGCGGCGCAGATCGTGGCCTACGAAATCGCCATGGGATTTGCGCTGGTCGGCGTGTTAATGGTTGCCGGCAGCCTTAATCTCGGCGAAATCGTCGGCCAGCAGGCGGGCGGCGTTAGCCGCTGGTTTTTCATTCCACTGTTGCCGCTGTTTTTCGTTTACCTGATTTCCGGGGTCGCCGAAACCAACCGCGCGCCCTTCGATGTTGCCGAGGGCGAATCCGAAATTGTCGCCGGCTTCCACGTGGAGTACTCGGGCATGACCTTCGCGGTGTTTTTTCTCGCCGAGTACGCGAATATGATATTGATCTCGATGCTGTGTTCGTTGATGTTCTTCGGCGGCTGGTTGAGCCCGGTGCCG
>Ga0224512_10000640_pt1 | contig 36241 bp, 30 predicted proteins | sample SF_May12_sed_USG_4_FD_169103 | JGI IMG/M metagenome (GOLD analysis project Ga0224512, IMG submission 169103) | Sediment microbial communities from San Francisco Bay, California, United States - SF_May12_sed_USGS_13 | ecosystem: Environmental > Aquatic > Marine > Sediment | place: USA... | reverse complement strand
CATCGACAAAATCTTGTGGAAACTCTTGTCGATTCTGTAGAGTCATCGACAAAATCTTGTGGAAACTCTTGTCGATTCTGTAGAGTCATCGACAAAATCTTGTGGAAACTCTTGTCGATTCTGTAGAGTCATCGACAAAATCTTGTGGAAACTCTTGATGATTTGTAAGTTCTTTCTGGGAGATTTGACTTCTCGGGACATGGTTTTCCCGAGACTGGTGTTCTCGGCGGGAGAAGAATCGGCGGTTTTTGGAGCCTCGGCGGGAGAAATTTTAGGAGTTTCCGAGAGTTTGATCGATGATGTCTATCAATTCGGTATCAATTCGGAGATTTGTCGAAACTGTCGAAATGACATGGATACTTCATCTGAATGGTTTTCCAACAAGTTCTTCAAAGATATGAAACATTGAACTCAAGGATTTCCAGGTACTGCAATCCAAAACGGCATATTTCCAGTTTTCAGGGAATGGGTAATTTCCAGTTTTTTGGTATCAATTACCACAATTTCATTTGTCTGTGTTACTACAACATACAGAATGGAGCCATCCAAGTTTGCCCTTATTCCGTGAGGGCCTTTTCCCACTTTGATTTGACTAATTACCTCCTGCAAATCTGTATCTATGACACTGATCACATCTCCGCCAATTCCAGAAACATAGACTCTACTGCCATCAGGGGAAACATCTATTCCATGATGACCAGTGCTCACAGGAATTCTTGTTATGATTTGCTGGCTTTCCAGATTGATTACTGCAACGTCATTAGTTGCGATGTTTGTAACGTAGAGAATATTTCCGTCTGGGGATATGTCCAAATTGTGCGGAAGTCCATTTACTGGAATTGAGGAAATCATTTCAAAGATCTTTGTGTCGATAACTGCTACCTTGTCCTCGCCTTGAAGCGTGACAAAGGCAAGATCATCTGTAGGATGGAAAACTATGTTATGCGGGTTTTTCCCAACTGGAATTTCCGTGTGAATCTTTCCCAATACGAGATCAATGACGGTGATGGAGTCGGATCCCTCATTTGCAACGAATGCAAAATTTGCATCAGGACGAATTTTCACACCCTTTGGCGTATCCCCAACATGAAATGTGTCTATTAATTCACCTGTCTCACCATTAAAAGCAAAAACGGTATCTGTTGCACTGCTTGTTGCAAGCACCAAAAGTCCGTTCTTAATTGAGGAAACGTATGTCATTTTCTCTCCTGCAATCCAATTGTTCTCAATTGGAAAAGAGGAAATCGCATCATCACCTTGCAATGTAAAAAATATCATTTCGTTACGTTCATCTGAATTATTTTGTAAAAATGATATTCCGACAATGCTGACTAAAATAATCCCAATTACTACACCGACAATAATTTTCATCTTTTCTGTTCAGTAGATGATTTTAAGTACATAAAATTCAATTGAAAAGAATCTGAGCATTTTACATTTGTAAAGCACAGTTAATAAATAAATCAAGATTTTACTTTTTATATTCTTGGAAGAAAGCGAAACATCTGAAAACAATACAGTTGTTCAGAAATCACATAATGGAAAACTGATACTTGGAATTATCATTGCAGTTGGCATCGCAGCATTTTTTGGAGGTTATGTATTTGCAACTGAAACTGCAGAACCCAAACAGATGATCATACAAGAGTCATCTGATATTCTTGGAAATACTCAACCGCCGCAAGTAGCAACACAAGGCCCATCACAACTACCAAAAATTATCTCATCTGATGATGATCCGGTAAGGGGAAACACCGATGCAGAGTTTACAATCGTGGAATTTTCAGACTTTCAGTGCCCTTTTTGTGCAAAATTCCATTCAGAAACACTTCCACTATTAATGGAAAACTACATCAACAAGGGCAAAGTCAATTTGGTGTTTAGGGATTTTCCAATTGAAAGCATTCATCCAAATGCAGTCCCTGCAGCTCATGCCTCAGAATGTGCAGATGACCAAGGGAAATTCTGGGAGATGCACGACATGATATTTGAGAATCAAAGAAACTGGCAAAACGTGGAGGTTCTTCAATCAGTGGATCTATTCAAAAAATATGCCATTGAGATAGGAGTTGACGAAGATGAGTTTGACTCTTGCATGTCAACTGCAAAGCATATTGACGAGATTAGAAAAGATCTTCAGGACGGTCAAGCCTATGGCGTGACAGGTACCCCTGGATTTTTTGTAGGCAATGAGGATGTAGGATTTACAAAAATAATAGGTGCCCAACCTTTCTCTTCGTTTCAAAGAGTGATAGAGGGTTTAGAAGGGTAGATGAGTATTGATAAAACTAAACACTGAAAATATCACTTCTTCAAATGTGTGAACTATGAAATTTTCCTGAAACACTTCATCATGCATGTCATGTGATTCCATAAGATCAACGGTTGCATGAGGGTGAGCATCTGCAGTAGATGCCATCCCGATGACAAAAACAAAAGCAATCAAGATTCCAAAAAATGTAAAATATTTTATTGGTTTCTCACCATTTCAACATCCTTTTAACTTTTGAAAATTCTTATCATTTGACTTGAATAACTTACAAATGTAAAGTCCTGATGTTAAGTATCTTGTAAAAAACTGAAAAGTAACAAAATGGTAAATGTATGTAAGGGAATATGTGTAAGATACAAGGCAATGGGATACAAGGGCCGTCACAGATATGAGGATGGGCAAAAACTGTGCCCAGTGTGTGCAGAATTTCTAAAATATCCTGGTGTGAGATGCCCTTGCTGTAGTGTAAAACTGCGAAGTACACCCAGAGGCAACAGAGCCAGGAAAGAAATACATGAAAAAAGGAATTGTGTCTGGCTTTGAAAATATCATTTCATGGAATTGTGCATCTGATTGTTTGACATTAAATCCTGCATCTCCATCATGTGATCCTGCATCAATTCTGCCATCTGGATGTCAAATTCATCATCAGTTAATTCTGAAGATAGCAGTCTTTGCATGTCATCTACATGTTCTGACATTATCTGAATCATTTTCTCTCTTGTTTGTGGATCCTGCATCATTTGCATCATCATGTCTTTACTCATCATGCCTTGCATTCCAGAACCCATCATGCTTCCTGTTATATTTCCCATCATCATATCTGAACCCATCATGCTTCTCATTTGTTGCATAGCCTCTGGATTTTCTGTCATGTGACCAATCATTTGTAATCGTAATGTAGGATCTTCAATCATCGTATACATCATTTCCATTGAAAAATCATGATTCTCTCTCATTATTGTTGCCATTTCTTCAACATGTTGAGTATTTTTCATCCATGATCTCATCATAGTTGGATCTTGTGTAATGGACTCCATCATTTGGTTTCTAGTTTCAGGATCTGCTAAAATCTGATTCATCATTTGTTGTTGAAATTGAGGATCTTGCATCATTGTTTGTTGGTTGTTTATCATCATGTTACCAGAATGGATAGAACCTACAAATGCGACATATCCAAATATCAATCCCACCAGAAACATTCCAACTGCAATTCCTATCACTATATTCTGACTTGCCAATACAGATATCACTAACATTAATCCATATTAAAAACAGATGCTTTACAACTGTAAAGTCTATGTGTTAAGTATCAAAGATTGATTATAGTACATTAGATGTCATCGCAGGTACTTGCAAAAAAATCACTGGTATTGATTTCATTTGTCTTAATTTCATTGATTTTTGTTGGAGTGGTTTTTTCAATTACTGGCGATTTTGCAGCTGAAAGCCAAGGCTCTACCACGTATCTTTCCTGGCTGATTATCGCATACGTTGCAGGCTTGTCCATGATTGTACTTCCTTGCACGCTTCCACTGGTTTTCATTATTGTTCCACTCAGTATGGGTAAAGGTTACAAGAAAGGATTGACCATGGCATTGCTCTTTGGTGCAGGTCTTACAATCACCATTGCAGCTTACGGAACAGGAGTTGCAATTATTGGAGAGACGGCATCACTTGATCAGGTATCTACAATCATGTTTTTGATTGCAGGAATTGCTGCATTTGCATTTGGCTTGTCGCAGCTAAAACTAATTTCTCTAAAGATGCCATCTTATTCTGGTACTCCAAAGTTCATTCAGAACAGGGGAGAGTATTCAAAATCGTTTTTCATGGGACTGTTGTTAGGAAATGCAGGGGTTGGATGTCCCAATCCTCTCTTCTATTGGTTGTTGATCTACATAGCAGGTGCAGGAAGCATTGAGGTTGGCGCATCATTGGGTGTGGTTCACGGAGTAGGAAGGGCAATTCCGTTAATCTTTTTGTCAGTATTGGCAGTATTGGGAATAAGTGCCACCAAAGGATTGACTACAAAAAGAGAATCAATCGAGAGGGCAACTGCATGGATGCTAATAGTGATTGCGGCATTTTTAATAATCAATGGCATGCCTGAAGGTCATGAATGGTATGAGCACACGTTTGTTCATCAGGGATGGAACCAGTTAGTCGAGCTAACTCCAGTTCCTGCAGAATTTGAGATGCCTGAACATGAGCATGAGGAGGAAGAGCAAATTCCAGAAGAATTATTTCCAATAATTTTGGCCACGTTAATTGTAATTCCAATGATATGGTATTTGATTAATAAAAGAAGAGTTGCAAAGGTGATACCATGAAGGATCCAGTATGCGGAATGGAAATGGGAGAAAAAGGCGAAGTGTTTTCTCATAATGGAAAAGAGTATCGATTTTGCTGTGCCAGTTGCAGATGGGCATTTGAGAGCAATCCAGAGCAATTTACAGAAGATGACTCATAAAGTTCAGATACTTACCACGCCAGGCTGTTCGAATTGCAATGTTGTGGAAAGGATGTTAGATGAGATGAAAGTCCCATACAATGTAATTGATGTTACAGAAAAACCAGAATACTTGAAAAAATATCCAATATACACAGCTCCCGGAATTGTGATAAATGACAAGTTAGAATTTACGGGGATTCCAAAGAAGCAAGAGTTACTGAAAAGATTATCCGGCTAGAAATTATGACTCAGGTCGTTTCTCAAGTGTCAAAACTATATCCATTGTTTTTCCATCACGTAAAATTTCAAGATTAATTGCATCTCCCACATTTTTCTCACGTTGTAGATGAATCAAAAGATCATCAATATGTCTTATCTCTTTTCTGTCTGCAGATAGTATGATGTCTCCTCCTACAGTATATTCAATTTCATTTAGAGTGGCAGTTTCTGATGAACCTCTTAGTCCTGCCTTGCCTGCAGGACTGTCTTTAACTACCGTCATGATTAGGACTCCTTTTGCATCATCAAGTTTGAGTATTTCTGCAAGATCAGTTGAAATGTTTGCACTGGATATTCCAACCCAAGGATGTTGAAATTTTCCATCTTTGATCAGTGTGGGCACAATTTTTAAAACAAGATTTGACGGGATTGAAAATCCTACACCTGAAAAACTGCTATCACTAGAATAGATTGCAGTGTTTATGCCAACTACCTCACCATTCATGTTTAGTAATGGACCTCCAGAGTTTCCTGGATTTATTGCAGTATCTGTTTGAATCACATCTGGGATTGAAAAGAAGCTTCCTTGTACTGGCAAGAGACGTCCTAACTGGCTTACAATTCCAGACGTCATGGAACCTGAGAGTCCAAATGGGTTTCCAATGGCAGAAATTTGCTCCCCTACTCTGAGTTTTGAGGAATCTCCCATATGCAAAGGATAGAGTTTTCCAGGATTTACATCTAATTTGATTACTGCGATGTCTGCAAAGGGATCAGTTCCAACAATCTGTGCATTGTAAGAAATCCCATCAACAAAGGTTACAGATATTTTTTTTGCATTCTCAACAACATGGTTATTTGTAATGACATGTCCTTCTCTGTCAAACACGAATCCAGAACCGACTCCGCCTGAATCTCCAAACTCTGAGGATTTTGTGACAGATATGCTTACCACTCCAAATTCTGACCGCTCAAAAATTTCAGTCAGTGAAAGAATGCTTTTTGATGATTTGGATTCACTTTCTATTTGAATATCAGAGTTGTCTTGTGCCAACACAGGAGAAGGTGTTGCAGCAAACGCATATGCCAACAAACCAACACCAAAAATAACTCCCACAAGCAAAATTCTGGATTTTATACTAAACAATATGATACACAGGAAGTGGCAATTATTGGGTAGATAAGACTAGTACTTTACAAATGTAAAATCAATCCGATTTTTCTGCTTTTTCTATTATTGATTGGATTCTTCCTTTGTTTTTTTCATTGTATTGAGTTTTGCAAATGTTGCAACAAAAGAATCGCTCAAAATTTGCAAATTTTAAGACATGTGGTTTGTTTCCAATTGGGCCATCACACAAGTCGCATTTCATTTCTACAGACATGCCAGGTTTCAGATTCACATTGTGTGATTCATGGCAATCACATTTTTGGATTTGCTCTTTTTGTTTATCTGTGACATTAGTAGTATCAATAATTGGTGAGACGGATTTTATCAACCCGATATTTACCAGTCTTTGATACCTTGCGTGTACAGTAGGAGTGCTTATGTTTAGATCTCTGGAAATCTGTCTAAATGATTTTCTTCCATCTTGTTGGAGTGAGGTTACTATTCCAATGTCAATGTCATCCAGTTCATGAGGCACAAAATGTTTTGAGACCTCTCTGTATTTATTATCTAGACTTTACAATTGTAAAGTGCTGGTTTAATATGGAGAAAATCATGTTGAAATGAAACTAGAATAAAATGATAAATCATAATCTCACACAAAAACAATGTTGCATAAAAAATCCGTGATAAAAGAAACAAAAACAAAAGAATTGATTGAATCAAAAGGTAACATTTTACTTGGAATTACAGTACTGACAATCTCTGTTGTGTTGTTTTCATCACCTGAATCTTTTGCAGAAGAACATGAACCATCGGAATCATGGAAAACTTTGTCTGAACTGCCAGAACGTCGAACATCAAGTGCGGCAGTAACTTTGGATGACAAGGTCTACGTGATTGGAGGACTCAACAACAAAGACGAGGATACAAACACTGTTTTTGTCTATGACCCTGTTAATGACACATGGACAAATGCAGCATCCATTCCATTGACATTACACCACATGGATGCGGACTCCTATGAAGGGAAAATCTATGTTGTCGGCGGTTATGTTGGAAACTGGGTTCCATCAGATGCCTTGCTAATCCATGATTCGGATACTGATTCATGGAAATTTGGGGAGAAGATGCCGACTGCAAGAGGTGCGTTAGCTGCAGAATTTGTTGGAGACAAATTGTATGCGATTGGCGGATTTAGTACTGATGGCACATATGCGATAGTTGAACAATATGATCCTAATACAGACTCTTGGAATGAAAAAACAAGTATGCCCACTGCAAGAGAACATCTTGCATCATCAGTAGTTGACGGAAAACTGTATGCAATTGGAGGTTTTGCAAAAGAGATTGGGAATCTTGCAGTCAACGAAAGATATGATCCACAAACAGACTCTTGGGAAACACTGCAACCAATGCCGACTCCCAGAAATGGTCTAACCGCATCTGAAATTAATGGAGTGATTTTCGTCTTTGGTGGAGAAGATGGCCTGCAGGCATTTGGTGAAAATGAGGCATACATACCTGAAGAGGACACATGGCATACACTGCAATCATTGCCCGTCCAAAGACAAGGCTTGTTTTCTGCTGCTGTTGAAAATACAATCTATGTTATGGGTGGAGGAATAGCACCTGGTGCAAGTTACAGCAGTCTAAACCATGCATATCAGAATAATGCAATTCCAGAGTTTGAATTTGTGGTGTTTTTAGTTTTGGTACTCTCATTTACAATCGTTATTGTAATTTCACAATTGAAGACTAGAAAATCACTGATAAATTATGCCCAGTGATTTTGCATACAACTTCATAATGTCACTTTTGAATTAGAATAATTTGTGGATGAATTAAATTTTAATTAGAACGTCTGAGAGATAGAATCATGGCAGAAAAAATTTCAGCAGATGAACTCAAATCCAGAAAAAATGACTTTGTCATAATTGATGTCAGAGAAGCTGATGAACTTGCAAATGGAAAGATTGATGGTTCAAAACATATGCCTCTTGGACTGACAATCAGGAATACAAAAAAGAAGCAGATTGAGGATCTTAGAGATAAGAAGATTTGTACCTATTGCGGAACTGGTTACAGAGGAAACATCGCAGCTGATGAGCTAAACCAAGAGGGGTTTAATGCAGTGACATTAGATGGTGGATTTCCATCTTGGAATGAATCTTGAATCTTTATTGAGATTTTTTCCCTACTGAAATATACAAAAATCCTCCCCAACCTTCTTGATAGAAAGTCTTTTCAAAATATTTCTCAAGTGATTTCCATTCAAAGCGTTTGATGTATTCCATGTCTGCACCAAATGGGCTGGTAAAATAAAGCAAAAGAGGTGTAAATATTCTAGCAGGGCCTTGTGACATTTTAAAATCCATGATTACAAAATTCCTCCCTCGTTTCAGTGCATCGTAACCATTCTTGATCACTTTATCATATTGTGTGGAATATTGAATTGCACCAGTAGAAAAAATTCCATCTACATTATCTGGAAAATCATATTCTGCAAAATCACTTTGTACCAATTCAACATTTTTCCATCCCTTTTCTTTTATTCTCTTTTGTACCTGATCAAGCATTTTGTCAGTAATGTCAACGCCGATTATTTTTCCCTCAGTACCGATTTTATCTAATACAAGAGAAAAGTTCAATCCCGTCCCACAACCAAGTTCTACAACTATGTCACCTTTTGATAATTCCAACAAATCAATTGTCCTTTTCCGATATTTTCCAATCCGCAGTCCCAGTAATCTGTAAAATTTTACTGCCAGATCATAGTTTTCTGCATATTTTCTGTAAGCCCTAATGACAAGATTTTGTGAATCCAACAAATATCATATCCACTTTAAACTCTTTTCTTTTCTGAAAATTTAATTCCTAGTTTGAGATAAAAAATTTGTGAAGAAAAAAAGCAGCGAAGACACGAAGAAACAATGGGAAGAAGAACTATTGAAAGAAGTTAAAGATTGGAAAAAACAATTACAAGTTGAGGCAAAAGCTTGGACAAAACGACTTGAAATACTAGAAAAAAGATTTGCAAAAGAAATACAATCAAAAAAGAGCTAAATCAAAATCTTTCAGGTCATTACAAATCAGATCTTTACAATTGTAAACCCTGATTATTAAGTATCAATCCAACGTATAGAAAACAAGATGGCAAAAGATCCTGTATGCGGAATGATTGTAAATGAAAAGACAGGCATTCATTCAGAAATAGGCGGAAGAAAATTCTACTTTTGCAGTCCGACTTGCCAGAAGACATTCACAGATCCAGAAAAAGAACTATCCAAAATGAAAAAGAGGATGTATGTTGCAGCATCAGGTGCTTTAGTTCTTGCAATAATTCGTGGAGCTGTTTATCTTGGCGTTGCTGCAGGTGCCATTGCTGTAACTTGGGTGCCGTTTCCAGAGATACCGTTTCTCTCATACGGCCTTTTGCTATTCTTCATAGTAACTCCAGTCCAATTCATTGGAGGATGGACATTCTATGTTGGAGGGTATCATGCAATAAAGCGAAGAATTGCAAACATGGACTTGCTAATCTCAATTGGTACCCTTACTGCTTACATCTACAGTACTATCGTGTTATTCTTTCCAGATGCAATTCCAGGAGAAGAAAAATACGTTTACTTTGAGGTCTCAGCTGTAATCATTGCGTTTGTCTTACTTGGAAAATACATGGAAGAGGCAATCAAGAAAAAAAGTTCATCTGCAGTTAGAAAATTACTAGACCTAAGCCCTCCAATGGCTAGAATTGTTAAAGATGGTGTTGAAATTGAGGTTCCCGCAATTAGTGTTGCAGTAGGCGACATAATGATCATTCGTCCCGGGGAAAAAATTCCCACTGATGGAGTCGTAGCAGAAGGAGAATCGTCCATTGATGAAAAAATGATAACTGGCGAGAGCCTTCCAGTCAGTAAAGGAGTGGGCAATGACGTAATTGGCGCTACACTAAACAAACAAGGATTACTAAAAGTAAAAGCAACCAAGGTTGGAAAAGATACGACACTATCACAGATTGTTCATGTAGTTGAACAAGCACAGTCATCTACTGCCAAGGTGCAGAGAATGGCAGATTCCATAGCCGCAAAATTTGTTCCGTCTGTGATATCTGCAGCAGTTGTCACATTTCTGGTATGGAATTTTGTGATGGGCGACTTTGTTGCAGGACTACTGGCATTTGTAGCAGTCATGATAATTGCGTGTCCATGTGCATTAGGAGTGGCCACACCTGCTGCCCTGATGGTTGGGGTCGGAAAAGGTGCAGAAGCTGGAATTCTGATTAGAGGAGCTGAATACCTTGAACGCTCTCAAAAATTAACTACAGTCGTATTTGATAAAACAGGCACCATAACAAAAGGTGAGCCTGAAGTGACTGATGTTGTATCTGTGAGTCATCTGTCAGAAAGACAGATCATAGAATTAGGAGCTGCAGTTGAGTTGGGGTCAGAGCATCCAATTGCTCAAGCAGTAGTAAATAATGCAAGACAGATTGGAATAACTTTTCCCATCTTGGAAGAGTTTGAATCCCTAAACGGTTTGGGAGTAAAGGCACTAGTCAACGGAAGAATAGTTTATGACGGAAACAGAAAGATGATGAAAAAGTTTGGAATCTCAACAGATGAGATAGAAGAAAAAATGTCAGAACTAGAATCACAGGGAAAGACTGCAATCATTGTGGCATCTGAGAACAAAATCGAGGGAATCATTGCAGTAGCTGATACGCTAAAAGAGTCATCACCTATGGCAATTGCAGCTTTACAAGATCTAAAAATTGAATGTATTATGATTACAGGGGACAATGAAAAGACAGCAAAAGCAATTGCAAAAGATGTCGGTATTGAAAAAGTCATTGCAAATGTTCTTCCAGCAGATAAAGCCGAAGAGATAAAAAAATTACAGTCCCAAGGAAAAATTGTTGCAATGGTAGGTGATGGAATTAATGATGCGCCTGCCTTGGCCAAGGCAGATATTGGGATAGCGATAGGAAGCGGTTCAGACATCGCTAAAGAGACTGGTGGAATCATACTAATCAAAGATGACCTTATGGATGTATCACGAGCAATCAGGCTTAGCAAAGCAACAATGAAAAAAATAAAACAGAATCTATTTTGGGCATTTGCTTATAATTCTGGTGGGATACCAATTGCCGCGTTAGGTCTACTGAGTCCAATACTGGCAGCTGCTGCAATGGCCATGAGTTCAATTTCAGTCATTGCAAATTCATCGTTATTGAGAAGATATGATATTACCAGCGGGGAGGAAAAACTACGTCTAGAGGATACAGTAAAACAAAGCAAAACAATGACTGAGGTAAAAATACCATGAGTTTTACATATGGTGAAAAATTACAAGAATTTCATTCTTCATGGATAGACTATGCCCTAAACTGGAACAAGTTGTTTATTCAGTATAGTGCAGTCTTGTCTGATTGCATTTCCAAGACACTGCAAGAAAATAGAGTGCCATCAACAGAACTGTTTTCCGATGATGTCCAATCAAAGATGAGAAGTTCATTTGATGAGAAATTCAGAGAGGAGATGAAAAGGGATGATTTTATTGATACTGTCTCAAAAACCATGGACTCGTGGTTTGCAATGTCAGAGTTTTTTGGGACAAACAGATCATACCAACTGTTTGCAGACCTGTTTTCATCATGGAATAAAATTCTTGAGCCATTAAGGGACAGTATGAACAGAACCGATTCAGAAACAATACCCATGAATGGAAGGTATCATCTGCTTCACTACAAGTCTGCAAAGCCAAGCAGCAAAAAGACACCTGTGCTAATTGTCTATTCCCTGATAAACAGACATTATATCCTTGACTTGCTGCCGGAGACAAGCGTTGTAAAACATTTTGTGGATAATGGGTTTGACGTGTATGCAACAGATTGGGAGACTCCATCCTCTTTTGACAAGGACATGACTCTAGAAAAGTACATTCACGAGTATGTAGAAAACTCTGTCAACAAAGTAAGAGAAATTACAGGTTCAGAGAAGGTGATCTTATTTGGCTATTGTTGGGGAGGTATCTTTTCGATAATTTATTCTGCAATGCATCCAGATACTGTGAAGAATCTAATCTTGCATGCAACTCCTATAGACTTGGAAAAGCCTGACACTGTCATTGAAAAGTGGACAAGGAAGACCAATCCTGACAAAATGATACAAACTCTGGGGAATGTTCCTGGCCAGTTTCTAAACTTTGTATTTACAATGAGAAACCCACTAGAGGCGATACTGAAGTATCCCAACTATTTCAAAAAGTCTCGTTCTGCGGATGAACTGAGACAGTTTTTTGCAATTGAGACGTGGTTGTATGACAGCAGACCCATTACAGGCAAAGTATACAGCGAGATTATCAAAAAAATCTACCAAAAAAATGAATTGATACATGGCAAGATGCAGATGGGAAAAAAGACAGTTGATCTTGACAACTTGAAAATGCCTGTGTTAAATATTGTTGGCCTTTATGATGACTTAGTACCACCAGACTCTAGCAGGTATGTCATGTGTGAGATACCAAGTATGGACAAAAGTTTGATAGAGTATCCAACTGGTCATGTTGGACTGTGCATAAGCAAAAAGGCACACAGTGAGCTTTGGCCCAAGGTTGTAGAGTGGATAGCCAAACGTTCTTAGAATTGTTTTTTCCTAAAAATGCTCAATCTTTTTTTCCATTTCTTTCTTTCCACGTGGGTATCAAATTCATATCACTAACTATATCCCCCAACATGTTGTGCTCCCACTTTAATTTGAACTCCTTAACTATTGACAGTCCTGTAAATTTGATATATGTTTCCTAAAAATGATCTATAGAAATCATGCCTGAATTAATTTTAAGTAGATAAAACTAATCTGACTAACTTTATTTGTGGGTACGGTTCATGATTTTTAATGCATGATACAGAGCCAGATACGTTTGTTTATCAGACATGGCCTGAGAAATTTAGCAACATGCTAAAAGAGATTGGGGTTGATTCTGAACCCAAAGAAATTGGTACTGATGATGTTGAAAAAGGTGATTACTATAGTAGATATTTTGCTCATACGGCTAGAATGATAACTAATAGAGGATGTCTTGATGTCAAGAATTCAAATATTGACACAATACATATTATTCAAAAGGGATAAAAATGCAAGATCCTGATCCACTTCCTTGGGGCGCTTTAGATAGGTTTCAAGCACATTTTATTGTGAAAAAAGACTCTGGCATTGCTGTTGGAAACTATGTTGCAAAAACAAAACTTACAACAAAAGGTCATTTTGCAACAAAGACTGTTCAAAAAGTTGAGTGGTACGGAGCTGGAAGTTTAGCATCAAAACTCAATGCAGATGATGAACTAAATGAAATGATTGCTAAACAATCTGTAAAGGATGCAACAATCTATGTTGAACCTACTGACGGCGCAATTCGAATTAGAAATAAATGGAATAATCATTTGGCTTTTGGAATTACAAAAGAACTTTTTGACATTTATAACCGAATCGCTGGCCATATAAAATCAGTTTAGGCCTTCCACCAATCTAACGCAAGAAAATCAACTTTGTCTTTTCCTTTTGGAATTGCTAAAATGAATTGTTTTCTAACAGTGGTTGCAAGTCGTCCTGCAAGAACAATTCCTGTTGCTGAAATCGATTCATTTCTAGTATAAACTTGAATTAAAAATGGCGCATGATCAATTCCCGGACCTTTCTCATAAACAGCAAAATCACAACCAAATTTTATTCCTGGATTGATAATGTATCCTTTATCTCGAAAATTTTTGTAAACTAAATATTTTTTGTTAAACTCATGAACTTCTTTTTTACAAATCTCGATTAATTCCTTGACAGTAATTTTTTGTTTTGATTTTGTAATTGTAATTTTTTTACTTTCTAAGAGATATAGACCTTCAATCAGATCCAAAATTAATGGCGCATCAATTTCTTCAATTTTTGGTTTTGGAATTCCAATTGGTTTTCCATAATATCCTTGACTGAAAAGTTTACGTGAATTCTCAATATTCCAAACGATGATTCTATTTTCAATTAATTCGCTTTTCATCAATTTTCTAAAATATTCTGTGTATATGAATTCTTTAATTTATCTGAGCATTTTTTAAAATATTAAAAATAAAGTAAAAATTTAGAATGAATTGGTCATAGGCTCAATGCTAGTAATATGAAAGAATCCGACACTCTTTGACACTTGTCTGACATCTCTTCAATTCCTTCTATCACGTCCTTAATTAACAACAATTCTTTTGTAGATGTTACCTCGTTTAGAAGTTTAATTGTTGCATCTCTGTATTTTATGTCAATTTCTCTTTCAATTGTCTGTGTTTCTTGAGCTAATTCTATTGCATTTGCAGTGTTTGTGTTGAGGCTTCTAATGATTTCATTTAACTTGTAGATTTCATCGACAACAAGTTCGATTAATTTTGTAATGTCTTGATCAAGTTTTGAACTTTTTAGTGTGGCTGGTTTTACGTTTGATAGTTTGAACGAAATACCTGTGATATAGCCTGCAATTTCATCCATTGTGTATGCTGTATTTAGAATGTTTTCTCTATTCATGATCAATCCCCCTACATCTGCTACTTCACGGGTGATCTTTCTTCTCAGACTTTCGACTTCTTCTTCAATTGTGGAAATTTGTTCTAATGCATTTTTGATTCCTGTCTTGTCTTTTTTCATCATCAGTTCAGGAAGTGTAGCTAATTCTCTGGCAGCATTTAGAATTCTATTTATTTCGTCTTGTAACACTGCTATAGCCTTTCTTTTTGCTTGAACCTCAAGCTCTCCGCTATACATAACAAAAACCAAAAAACTTCTAGGTAATTTAAATCCTCTATGGTTTTTAATATCTTTCAAGCATGATTACATCAAATTTTTATCATGCGCTACTTTTTTCTGTCCTTTGTATAATGTGATGATTTCTTTATTAGTAGATGCATCTTCGGCTACTTTTTCAAACCTAATCTTTCCAGTAAATTTTGGGAATCTCAAAGCAAGACCTGTGTTCTTTCTTATTTTATCCATTGCCGCTTTGTGAATTGGACTAAGTGTGATTTCTGATGCGACCACTTCTATTACCAATTCTGGTTCAAACCATACATCTGCCTCCATTTCACTATTGATACGTGGATTTTTTTTGATTGTAACTTTTGGATTCAAAATCTGATATAGTTGGTCTAAATCTTCATCTGAAAACCCTGTACCAACTTTACAAATACTGGTGAATATGTCTTCATCTTCATCATATGTTGCTAGCAGTAGTGTTCCATAACTCCCAGTTCTTCTTCCTTTTCCAAAAAATCCTCCTATTACCACAAGATCCAAACTATCTCCTAGCTCGTTTTGATATTCTCGTTTTAATTTTAACCAGTGACTTCCTCTTGATCCTGCTTGATATGGTTTGTCAAGCATCTTTAACATCAATCCTTCACTTCCTGCATTGATGCTATTTTCCATAAAATCCTCAATCTCATTTTCATTTTTAACGACAGTCATTGGAATGTATTTTATAAAATCATCTTCTTTAACATTTTTTTCTAGTTTCTCTCTTCTGTCTTTGTAGTTTAATTCTAAACAACTTTTTCCGTTACAATACAAAATGTCAAAAAAATTCACTGTGATTGGGTATTGCGTAACTGCTTTTTCTATTTTGTATTTTCTTCTCCTATGCATTAATTCTTGAAACGGTAAAAATTCTCCTGTATTTTCATTAATCGCCACTATTTCTGCTTCTAAAATTATATTATCTGCTTGAATAACTTTGGGGATTTTTTCTATTATATCTGGATAGTATATGGAAATATTTTCTAAACTTCTAGAAAATAATACTACTCTCTCTCCTTTGATGTGAAGTTGTACCCTTTCTCCATCTAATTTGTATTCTGCCGCAAATTGATTCCCCATTTTTTCAATTGCCTCTCTTTCACTTTTTATTCTATCCGCAAGCATCGGTCTAATTGGGTTAAACAAAGTCATTTCAAATTTTTTAACTCCTTCAATACCGTTAGTTGCAACGGTTTCGGCAACTTTTCCTAAATCACTGGAGACATTGTATGCATATTGCAAAATTTTTCTGTTATCTTTATTGCCTGAAAATGCTATTGCCAATGCATCTATTACTGTATTTTCAGCAATTCCTAATCTTAAAGTCCCCAGCAAAATTTTTAAAATATAACTTGCTTCCAATGGCGTTGCATCATTTAGTAGACTCGATATGTATTTCATCTTCATATCTTGTGAATGAGATCCTCTCAACCTAGCAATTTTGAATAACGTTTCATACACTCTTTCTACCGTAATATCTTCTACAAGAAACGTTGTCTGTGTTTTTTCTTCTAGTATTATTGATGCGACATGTCCTAAATCTCCTCCCTTCACATATTCATCTTCAATCCTTTTAATTGGAATTCCTGCTGACTTTGAAATTGATCTTATTGCCAGTTTTTCAGCAACTCCTAACTCAACTCCTTCAAAGTCTGGTCTAAGTTTTCCTTGTATAAGATACACAATTTTGGAAATAGTTTCATGAGGGGTCTGCTCAAATAATTCTACCAAAAACTGTGTTAGTTCTAATCTTTTTCTAGTTAATTCCATTTTGTAAAAAGAATCAACCAAAATAGAAAACTCCATTCTAGTTCTTTACGTGATCCTGAATAAAAGTTTGAATCCAATGTGTCTTTGACCCCAAGTTTTGATTTAATATTATGATGCCGTTGTAGATTCACGTTCAAACAAAAGATCAAATGTTTCACACTCTATCTAGTTTCTGTCATATTTTCACTAACTGATAGAATTACACATTATCTGATGATTATTTTATTTGATTACCTTTAAATCAAGTACAATTTCTGCATTATCACTATCTTTGTCTTCAAGCCATGACAAATTCCTTTCAACTAAAGTATATGTCTCAATTAATGATCCCTGAGTATCATATATCTCAATTTTTTTGGCTTTAGGTTTTACTACTATCTCACGTGGTGAATGATAAACACGAATAACTTCATCATTATAAAATATTCGAATTTTCAATATGGTGTTGTCACAATGGCATACTAAATACTTGGCTATTCCAATAATCTGATTTGAAACTAAATATATTTGAAAATTGTTGGTTTGTCTGATTTTGGAAGATCCGAAACCAATGCAAAATTGTATAACTGATATGATTTTTTATATTGTTTCATAAAACTCCATGCAACATCGTATGTTTTAAATTCTGTTCTAATGCCATCAATTTGACTTTTACTTCCAAACACATCAAAGACTACCACTGAATATTTTTTGGGGCGATTGTGGGGTTTTGCTTTAAGAAGCCAAGTAAGTGCAAAAATGAACACTGCTCCTAAAATGACATATTCTCCAGCTATTTTAAAAAATGCTATGATTATTCCTGGAATGGTTTGTCCAAATAAAACGACTATGAAATTTGAAAATGAAACCACTGCTAATACCGTAAAAATATACGTCTTCCAATCAAAGATTTTTTGAAAACCCTTCATTATCTGATTGATTTAGGTTCTTTTTTCTTTTAACTATTTCCTATGATTACCGAGGTTGAAATTTAGTCCGGGTCTTCGTAGTTTTCCTTCTTTTCGCCGCTAGAGACACTTCCCTCTATTGGCTTCATCTTCTCTTCAAGGACATTCATCCTTGCTCTGTATCCCTCGGCATATTCTAATTCGGATGGAACCAGTGTAGCTGGATGGATAAACCCTTGGCTTCTAATTGAAAGTGCCTTTTTCGTTGCAATCTCTCTGATGTAATCCCAGTCAGGAGTTGAGAATCCGTCAAACGGACCTGTGAACTTTCCGTTGTGCATGCTGAACACTAGTGCTTCTACAATTGGAATGCAAAAGTTGATTGTTGCAGCAGAGTTTAGTTTTACTGGCATTAATGGCATGTTGTGACTACCTCGTGTGTTTCCTGCGACGTAGTGCGGATTGTTAAAGACACTGCCCACTTCTTCTGTTGCCGGAAATAGCTTTTGTGTTCTGACTAGTAAAATTGGATCATCTTTTCCAACATATGTTCCTGCAATGTTATGCAGTCTGTCAGTTGATGCTGCAAGGATTGGTTCTCCGTCTCTGGTGGTTACTGTATCTACAACATACCTTCCTGGATACATTAATGCTGCCTCGATTGTTGGTTTATCTTCCCATAGTGTTAGTTCTGCAACCTTTCCTTCTTCTACATCCATGATATTCATCTTTACCCCGCTTGCCAAATTTTTGTTTACAATCAATCCTGTATTGCTTAGTGCGTCTACAAACATTCTGTAAATTGGATAGTTAAATGCGCCAGGTTCAGTCTTGTCTGCTGCAAATACTGTAAATGCCTCGTTTGGCCTTTCTTCAAACTCCATCTCTGCCACTCCTGGACCCATTCCCTTTACATTTCCTGAGAAAGAATCCTTTAAGAGATCTTGCCCTGCACCATAGAGTCCCTCTTCTTTTGCAACTTGGGTTCCTGCCATGAATGCATCCCATGCCATCTTGTGAATCTGTTCATTGTCAACTCCATGAGTATGTGACATGACGATGTGAGTATCATCTCCACAGTAACCTATGTAATAATCAATGAGTAAATCTTTTGATTTTTCAACTGTGTCTCTAATTGCTTTGATTAGACCTTCACTTGGTTTTGTGTGGCCTCCTATTCCGCCAACATCTGCCTTGATAACTGAAACCGTAATTTTCATGGTTTACATCTTTATACCTTTGATTTATGTGTATTTTTTTTAATTTTGTAATGTAAAATTAATTCATGTAACTTACAGTAAACTGTATTAATGATAAATCTATTTTTTGATAATCTCATGAGGGGCTCAATTTACATATGATTTTCATATTCTAAACAATAAGATAGTGGTTTATAGTAAATAATCTTCAAATATCTACAGTATCACTATTACGTGAATTAATTAAATAATGACAATAATCTAAAATCTACATTGTTAAATACACAAAATATGAGGATTTTGATTATTGATGACAATCCTATTGTCGTGAATGTGTTTACAAAACTGTTACGTACAAAAGGTTTCTTTGTTACTGCCGAATCCACATTCAAAGCAGGATTACAACATCTTGAAAATGAATTATATCATGTAGTTTTTGTCGATGCCCCTTTGGATAATTATACTGAAAAGCAAATTTTAACATCACTAAAAGAAAATCACGTATTCCAAAAAACAACTGTTTTTTTATTTTCATCTGTTGATTTTAATAACATTGAATTAGATGAATGGAAAAAAGAGGGATTATACTCATACCTAAAAAAACCCGTAAAACGTAGCACAATAATAAAAGCATTAGATGACATACGTGTAAAAATAAATTTTACCTCTCCTCAAATTCCAGCGGAATCAATTGTAGGTGATGAACCACCTACTCTTGAACAACTAGAAAAAGTAAATCAATTACAAAAACAAATCAAAGAATTAGAAAACATTTCTCATCAACCTACACTTAGTCAAAAAGATTTACAACAAAAAAAATCAATTAATATTGTACCTGAATCAATTGTAGATGTTCCTCACTTCAAAAATATAATGGATGATGCTAGGTCTTTACAATCTGACTTTAAATCTACTGAGCTGTTTATTAAAAAACCATATATTGAAACCAATATTGAACAAAACAAAATTATGAAAAAAGAGTTAGAACAAACTTTATCTGAAATCTCTAAATTAAAAAATGAAATTCAATTACTTGATGAAATAGATGATCAAAAATTACAACATGATCAAGTTTCATCAATTAATGACAAAAAACATAAACTAACAAAAAAACCTAAAAGTACTAGAACAAAAAAACATAAACTAACAAAAAAATGAACTTTTAAAATACACATACATAATTTGAAACAAGTGTATGTAATACGTAACAAAAAATACTGATTTTGTATCTGATGCCTATTATTCTAGATTGTTCAACACTAACTTGATTTTTTACATTCTATGTGAATTGAAATTATATATTTTGTAATTTCTTAACATGTGGTATTAATTAGATCTTACCAAGTTTTTTCTTAAATTCTTGATATGCCTTTTCATATGATTTCATATCTCCAACGTCTGTGAATCCTTTTTTGATAGAAAAACTGTTTAGCTTCTTCTTTTTTGACATTGCTTTCTCAATCACCTTATCCATTCCATAAGGTACATTATCTGGAATTAAGGGAAATACTCCAGGCTCCATAACATAGCAACCAGTGTTGATGTTTGATGTAATCTCTGGTTTCTCTCTCCATGCAGTAATCCTATCATTTTTTCCAGTATCAATCACACCATATGGCAAATGAAATTTGTATTCATATAAACACATGGTGATAAATGATTTATTTTTTTGATGTTTTTTGATCATGTCCTTTAGTGAAAAATCAAACACTGAATCGCCATACATACAAACAAAAGTATCATCGATGAATTTCTCTGCAGTTTTAAGTTGACCTGCAGTTGCTAATGGTTTATTAGAAATCGCATATTCTATATCAACTCCGAAATCATCTCCTTCTTGAAAATAATCTTGAATGTTTCTTCGTAAATAACTCACACACAATACAATTGATTTAATATTGTTCTTTTTTAACCAATTAATTGAATGCTCCAGTAAGGGTTTGTCACCAAGAGGTAGCATTGGTTTTGGAACAAATAATGTATATGGTTGCAGTCTTGTTCCCAGCCCTCCAGTTAAAATTACTGCCTTCATGTTGTGGGATTTTTCTTGGCATATTTATGATTGTTTATTGTGCTGATGAAAAATATTTTTTCTTACATCTATTGTGTTGTATGTTTTTCTTTAATACGTCCATAATTAAAAAATCTTTATGATCGTTTATCAACCTAAAAACAATTTTCATTTTTCTAAACTGAGCCTATAATGACAGAACAAATTCATAATTTTTATTAGTCATTAAAAATTGTATAAAAAGAGATCAAATACAATGTGTTCTATTTTGGGATTGTCCAGTTATCATGATGTTGCTCCAACTTTAGTTAAATCGTTAAAGAAAATGGAATATCGTGGATATGACAGTGTAGGTGTGGCGATTAAGAACGAGTCTGATATTTCAGTTAGGAAGGGAATTGGAAAAGTCAATGCTGTAAACGATAATCTGCATATGTCTGAATTATCCGGCCATACAGGTATTGGTCATACTAGATGGGCTACTCATGGTAAAGTGACGGCAGAAAATGCACATCCACATATGTGTAACACTGATTCTATCGGTGTTGTACATAACGGAATAATTGAAAACTATGTTGAATTAAGACAAGATTTAGAAAAGAACCATGGTATCATTTTCAAAAGTTCTACTGATACTGAAGTAATACCAAATCTTTTACAAATCCACCTTGAAAAATCACATGATGTCAAAAGAGCGATAATGGATACGGTGCAAAAATTAAAGGGCCACTATGCATTTGTAGCACTTTTCAAGACTGGTGAATTGGTAGGAGTTAGAAATCATGAACCCCTAATTTTAGGTATTAGCAGTAATGATTTATTACTAACAAGTGATGTTGTTGGACTGCCTGAAAATATTTCCTCAGTAATATACCTTGAAAATAATCAATTTGTTATTATTGACAAACACAAGCATGAAATTTTTGATTTTGATGGAGAAGTTGCACAATTTGTCGTCAAAACAATCCCAAAAAATTATCAAAATATAACCAAGGGCTCATATGCATATTTTACTGAAAAAGAAATTTTTGAACAACCTAAAACTATTCTTGTAGCTGGAGAAGAAAATGATTACGATCTTAAAAAAATAGTGGAGTTTATTCGAGACTCAGATTATGTATATGTTACAGGTAGCGGAACAAGCTATCACATAGCAGTTATTGCAAAATATCTTTTCTCGCGGTTTGCAGAAAAAAAAGTAGAACATGTTATGGCAAGCGAGATGAAATATTCTTCTCGATACATAATCCCAAATTCTACTCTTTTTGCAATATCTCAAAGTGGAGAGAGTGCTGATATACTTGAATCTGTTTCCATAGGAAAAAAGAAAAATGCAAAGATCCTCTCAATGATAAACTCAAAAAATTCAGCACTTGCACGTGATTCTATATCTTCAATTGGACTTAACTGTGGCCCCGAAATAGGTGTTGCTGCAACAAAAAGCTTTACTTCACAAATGGCAATTTTATATAAAATTGCCGATAAATTATGTGACGGATGTCTTGCTATTGATTTTAAGATTGTTTCTGATGCATATACTAAGATGTTATCAAATACATCTAAAATTCAAGAATTAGCAAAATCTATCAAACACATTGAAAATCTTTTTGTCATAGGTAGGGGGATACATTATCCAATTGCAAAAGAAGGGGCACTGAAAATTAAAGAAATAACGTATATTCATGCAGAAGGAATAGCTGGAGGTGAACTTAAACATGGGCCCCTTGCATTGATGGATTCATCAACATATGTCATCGTAATTAATCCTGATGATGACTCGTATGTAGACAATGCATCTAGTGTAAATGAAATAAAATCTCGTGATGCAAAAGTGATTGGCATTTCTAACAAACCTGATCCTAACTATGACTATTGGATTCAAATTCCTACTATCCGTGAGGATCTTTATCCTTTAATTGAAATAATCCCCTTACAACTTATTTCGTATTATCTTGCTTTGGAGAGGGGAATAGATCCTGATTATCCAAAAAATCTTGCAAAATCAGTCACTGTAAAATAATGTTTGTTTGCTATCCACCTAAATTCTGCTTTATCAAAATGCTAAAATAATAAATAATGATGAAAATTAGGGCATTTCTTGATATGTTTTACTTTGATACAAATAATGCTACTTTTGAAATGATCAATGCCAATTTAAAACTCTTCCAGTTATTTCTATACTATTGGATTCTTGTCAGAATGACATCAAAATAAATTATTTGTTTAATGATATGTTCAGTACTAAAAATTAATTCTGATTATCTTAAAGAATTTAACCAAGAACATCTCAAGATAATCATGAGGGTACTTACACTAGATGACTTTGACCTTAAAGGTAAGACTGTATTTCTGAGAGTGGATATGAACTGCCCCATTGATCCAGATACTCTGGAGATTTCTGGAACCAAACGAATTGAAGAGGCAATTGTGACTATAAAGGCATTAGATCAATCAAAACTTGTGATTGCGTCGCATCAAGGTAGAGTGGGAAATAATGACTACACCGGTATGGACAAACATGTAAAGGTACTGGAAAGAATGTTAAACAAAAAGATCAAGTATGTCGAAGATGTGATTGGACAAGCTGCTCAAAACGAGATAAAGAATTTGAAGGATGGCGAAATTCTACTTTTAGATAATCTGAGATTGTGTGCAGAGGAGAATTATGAATTCTCTCCAGAGGATGCTGCAAACACGATAATGGTTTCACGATTATCCAAATTGTTTGATTTGTGTGTATTGGATTCATTTCCAAGCGCGCATAGATCACACCCATCAATTGTCGGATTTCCACATGTTATGCCTGCATGTGCAGGAAGGATTGTGGAGAGGGAAGTGAGAAATCTAGATGAGATTATGACTGTTGCAAAGGCACCTCATGTAATAGTTCTTGGTGGTTCAAAAGTTCCAGACAGACTGGAGGCAATTAAGATGTTAATTAAGAATGGACGGGCAGATCATGTTCTATTAACAGGATTGATTGCCAATGTGTTTATGCGTGCACAGGCCCGAATCAAGTATTCCCTTGGAATTAAAAAAGAAGAGGAAGTTGTTGCAAAGGCACATGCACTAATAGGTGAGTATCCTGATGTCTTTTCTACTCCTGTTGATGTTGCAATTGACAAGGATGGACAAAGAGTGGAGATGGATGTCAGAGAATTACAGACAGGAGATAAGATTTATGATTTAGGTCCAAAAACGGTAGAATATTATTCAAAATTAATAGCAGGTGCAGGAACTGTCTTTATCAGCGGACCTGCAGGATTTTTTGAAAAGGAAAACTTTAGCTTTGGAACAAAAGCATTACTTAATTCAGTTGCAAACTCCATGGCAACTACTCTCGTCAGCGGAGGTCACTTGACAACTGTACTAAAAGAACAGGGATTGGAGGAAAAAATTAATCATATTAGTACTGCTGGAGGGGCACTTGTTTTGTATCTGACTGGAGAAAAACTCCCAATGATAAAGGCACTTGAGGATGCAGCTACGGATACTAATCTGAATAAGCATTAGCATCTCTTGAAATGATAAAAAATATTTTTATAGTGTATTTGTCTTTGATCCTTCTGTTTCCTTTCATGCATGCAAATGCATTACCTGGAAATGCTGAACTGGTACTGGAAGATATTCAGATTGAACCTCCTTATCCAAAAAAAGGTGAATTAGTTAAGATAACTGGAGATGTGTATAATGCAGGACTAGTGGATACTGACTCTTTAGCAAGTATAATAACTGCTGCATTTTTTGTTGATGAAAAGTTATTTCACATTAATGAAATTGGTAATATTAAACCTGGAATAAAAAATAAAATAAAAATTTCCTCTGATCTAATTTGGAATGCTGAACCAGGAAGTCATAAAATAAAAATTATCCTAGATTATCATGATACTCTAAATGATAAATATGATTCTCCTACCGATAATATTAAAGAAAAAACTCTTTTTATTGAACTTCTTAAATCTGCAAAATTTTTATTTGATATCTCGCCTCAATATTTTATTCAAGGAACAAGAACACCAAAAGTTACTATATCTCTTTTAGATTCTGATTCTAATGAAACTTTGAGCAATAAAAAAATCATACTGAATTTCAATGATAGTATCTCTACTTTGACTACCAACAAAGAAGGAATAATCTCATTTTCAAGTTCTATTAATTCTTTAGGTACATCTACAATTGGAGCTTATTTTGGAGGTGATCTTCAATATTCTTCTGCTAATGCTTCTTCCACCATTTATTCACTTCCAAAAGAAATAACCTCGATTATGATCATGCAAATATTAGATATGAAAAATCAATATGATTTTGAAGAAAATATTTTTGACATCGTTATTTTTCAAGACTCTTACGACAATCTAATTAAAAAAATTCAACCCACTTCGGCAAATCTGCTTGACTCAAAAACTTTCTGGGTCTCACTTCCTCCAGAGCATGATTATTTTGCAGAGATTTACATGAATGGCAGACTTTTTTTTGTAACTGATAAAGAATTATTGAAAGAAAACACAGTTGTGAAAAAAGAATTAAAGATTCCAGAAACTGCAAAAATAAAATTCAGGATAATTGATGAAGAAAACCAACCATTCATTGGAGTTTTAGTTCAAAACTGGATTTATTCGTCTCCTACTACAAATGGTTTTACTGACTGGATGGATGTTCTTCCTACTACCTTTGGAGATCCATATGTTGCGGATGTAATTTTATCTGATCAGAGGATAATCAAATCCGCACCATTTTTGGTATTTTCTGGAGAACATAAAATAATAGACATTGTAATAGCTGAAACCCATTATATGATCCCCTCTTGGATTAAGAACAATGCAGGATGGTGGGCAGATGGCTCCATTGATGATTCTTCGTTTCTTCATGGTATTCAATACTTGATCAACGAAGGTATTTTGATAATTCCTCCCACCGCACAAGGTTCAAACTCTAACTCTGATGAAATTCCTGAATGGATTAAGAACAATGCAGGATGGTGGGCAGATGGCTCCATTGATGATTCTTCGTTTCTTCATGGTATTCAATACTTGATTGAACAAGGCATTATGAAAATATTATAAAGCAAAAATTACCCATTTAATTCATTTTTTTAAGTTATGGTTTTGCAGATACTCTTAATTTTTTCTTGTATTTTCTACATTAACTTAGATTTTGATATTTGATTTGTCCCTGATTGATAACAATTCTTATTTTCGATGTTGATTATGTTGAAGGTTAGTTTGAACTCTTGTATTCAAATATTCTTTCTGAGGTATTATTCCCATATGTAACTTGGATCTTATATGTCCCATATCCATATTCGGCAAATCCTTTATATTCTGCAGATGTATTGGCAACCGTGAAAACAGATTCTATAGGAATCACATATCCCTCTGGAGTTGTTAATCTGGTAGTTACCAAATCATGACGAGCGAGTTCGATAAATCGTTGAGGATTTTCTACATTTACCCCATAGCGTATTTTATTAGGTAATAAAGAATCATCTATCCAAACGTTAAAGGTATCATCTTTTTTTACAATATCTCCTGTTGTAAAATGATATGTTGCGTGTGTTTTTGGGCCTCCAAGAGGTATGTCTTTACTTGTAACTATGTAATCTACCTCTAGCAGATTGTTTTGTGTTGAAAAATTGTAAATATTATTGTGAAAGAAAAATGCCGAAAACCATCCATTTGAAGTGACGGGAATGTCTCGAAGTACTACCCTTCCGTTTAATTTTACATCTACAGTGAAAGATTTTTTTGATATTTGACCTGTCTGAGCATAATTTACCTGTTCTATATTTTGTATGATTGTAGGATTTGTAAAATCAAATTTTCCATAAACGACAACTTTGTCTAGATAGTTATAATGATCCTTATCAGTCCATATTATTAACGGCGAAACAGATCCAAATGTATCGCTAGGTATTGTTTGATTTGATATGGTATTCTGAGAATCGTCTGTTTTAACTTTTTGTAATTCTGGCCCTATGTATCTACAGCAGTAATCTTGTGTTCTTGGATGTATTTGTTTTTCAGGTTTAGGAGAATTTTTACAAATATTTTTGAGATCAATATAATCACAGAACCAATAATTGTCCGTTATTGCTTCTGTTCTCCATCCTGTACATTCTGGATATGCCGGAAACTGTGTACAAAAATTATAACTCCCTGTTTTCGCCGCATCTACTGAAGTAAAATCTAATGCCACAAAATAAAGAACGGAGAATAGAACAAAACTTAGTAAAATCTGTATTTTATTCATTTTTGATCTCCTTTTTGAATTATGTGAATAACTTTTCTATCCTCATTCTCTATTAGAAATGGTTCAGACCAGACCACTTTTTCATCTGGAAACGTTGCTTTTGCCACATAAGGTTCATTAGCAGTAAATGTAGGGAGTGTTTCAACCCATTCTGTAAATCCATCTTCATCTGAACTAGTAGAATAAATCCAATTATCCACAATAACATCATTTTGCGGTTCGCCGATTTCATTGATTATTAGAAATCGCACTTGAGAAGATTCTGAAATGGAAATTTCTTTTTTTATAATTTCATTACTTGGAAAATATTTTTGAAATGCGTCTAATAACCTACCTTCTATGTATACTTCTATAATATATTCATGATCTGCAGGTAAAACAGTCAAGAAAAAATTACCTGTCATCAAACTTTGATTATTGTGATCTACTGTAGAAATTTCTTTGAATAGGTTATCGTAAGAGTCTTGAAAAATGACTATTGTTAATGGGGATTTTCTAAAGTTATTTGTAGATGAATATGGCAGAATTTCTAAAGCAAGTGATGACTGGTCTTTATCTAGTTTGATAGGAAAAATCATTTTAGAAAAACTTGGAATAAAAGATTCTTCTTGGCTATATGCTATAATTTGAATTGGTTCATTTTTGAATGGTATATCTGCCTCAAACGAAAATCCTCCATTCGAGTTTGTGATTATCTCTTCTGATGGAAACCCATCCACATCGATGATTATTTTTTGATTCTTCAATTCCTGACCAACAATGTTTGTTAATTCTCCCTCTATTGCAACATTCTGTTTTTTTGTTTCGGTATCATAATGTTGATAAATATTTGCATTTATCAATGATGGTGTCTCTGTTCCTATTTGGAATATTTTTTGAACAATATTATTTTTAGGATTGTCTCTCAAATGTGACAAATTGTCGTGATAATTGACGATAACTGTGACAATATAATTTCCTGAAATTGCATCGAATATTGGCCCCGATGAAATCTCCATTCCATTTTCAACTCCTGGTAAAACATTTTCCAATATGTCGATTTCAACAAGTTCTCCATTTACCATATATCCTACAGTGACAACGTTTGATACTTTGTCAGTTGGGATAACACCTGCATTATATACAGAACCATGTACTGCTACTGACTCTCCATTTTTTGGATTTTCTGGTTCGATCCAAATATCATTTAGAATCAGATCTGCTGAATTGATTTGTCCAAACAAGTCAACTGATTCAGTTAAACTATACGACGGTGTAAAAATTAATGGAGCCAGAAAACTCACTATCAAAAATAATTTTAGTGTGGTTTCATACGACAATATACCTTCTAATTATTTGAAGTTGAATTTATACTACAGCTGTTTGAAAATCACTCGTCAAAAAATTGATTATTTCTACACCTCAAACATCACATGACCTAATTAAAGCACACTTTATCATGAATTCATCAAATTCTGAAATTTTAGTCAAATTATCATCTTTAACTCAATTTCCTTTGGTTTTATAAAATCTTCATAATGTATCAAGATGACTCATACGGGGTTTGGATATAATCAAAACGAGTAGAATGTTCGCTGTTCACAAAAAATTTAACCTTGTTGATTTTACCTGAAATAATAGGAAGGATTTATCAATGGAAAATTATAATAATTTGCATATGTCAGATCAGATTCTGAAGGATTTTGCACCTCAAAAATCATATCGATGATAAGATAATATTTGGGATGAGGCCATTATGGAAAACAACACGAATGAGATTGATATTGAAAAAAACTTAGCTGAAAGCAAGGATATGCTACAGATTATGTATTTTCAGGAATACCATAATTCTACAAATGAAATGATTATAATTGAAAATAATATTGCACTCGTCAACACATTGCTTATCTATTTAACTAAACTGGGATTTGAAAATGTTTACGTATGCCAAACCGTCAAGGAGGGAGAAAAGGTATTTAAAAATTTAATACAGTCAGGTAAAATTGTACCGATTATTTTAAATGATAGAATTAGTAAAAACATTCCTCATGTTATCGAAGAGCTGTTAGCAATTCAATCTGATGCAAAAATTATCGTTGAAACTGCATTTTCTGAAAATGATAAAGAAATTAAGCATTTCTTTGATCTAGGAATTTTTTCTACAATTTCAAAACCTTTACGTTTTCAAAACTTAAAAGAAACAATTGATGTTTTGTTGAAAGAAGACAAACCTATAATCGAAGACAAACCTATAATCGAAGACAAACCTATAATCGAAGACAAACCTATAATCGAAGACAAACCTATAATCGAAGACAAGGATACAGAATTAAATGAGAAAATCAAAAACATGTTAGAATCCAAGAAAATAATCAGCCATAAACGAATAAATGAAAATATCGATGTAAGCCAGGCTACGATTGAAAAATGTCTGAAAAATTTAGAGAATGAAAAAATACTTGTTTCAAGTGGTGAAATTAAAGAAATTGCATGTCCAAAATGCAAGTCAGTAGAAATAGATAATGTTGTGGTTTGTCCATTTTGCAAGAAAAGTGATTTTGGAAAATATCCTGTAGTAATTCATCATTATAAATGTGATCAAATGTTTTTGTACGAATCAAAACTAGAAAAATGTAGAGTTTGTAATACTCCACTAGGAAAACAAGGAACTGATTATGCAGAGTTTAAAGATTATTATCTATGCATCTCCTGTGAGAATTACTTTGGTGAGTTAGAGTCAATGTATGATTGCAGAAAATGTGAAACGCAGTTTAACCTTCATAATGCAAATATTGAATCAAGTCTAAGATACAAAATTTTGTAAATAGTAAATTAATTTTTTACCAGCCAATTTTTTTACCTCTTATTGCTTTGAAATATCCTTGTAATACAATAAATTTTAGTAAAATCCTGTAACCAAATGCTACAACTGGAACTAAGTAAATTAATTTAAGATTACTCCATTTTCTTGATGAATAAACAGCGTAAAGAAACACTACTGTTTCAGCTGCTAAATATATTAAAAATATCGTGGCAAGAGTGTAAATTATGATATGTCCATTTCCTTCCAATGTTTTTATTAACAAATATGGGACAAATACTATGGGTGAAAACCAAAACACGAAAACTAAAATTACATCCATAAGCCACATGTCTGCCTGACCTACCCTATCTTTTCTAGTGAATCTTGAACTGAGTAACATGTCTCTATGTTTGTAAAGAGTTGATATGTGACCATGAGCCCATCTGCGTCTCTGAACTTTCCATGCCTTCCAGTTGTTAGGACAATAGGTTCTTGCAATTGAATCCCGCGCAAATTTAATTTTTCCTTTTCTTTTACGTATTTTGAGGGCTAAATCAAAATCCTCTGTCATTGTATCTTTGTCAAACTTTCCAATAGCACTAAAAATATCTCTTCTAAAAATACCAAAAGCTCCAGAAATTATCATCAACATATTGAATGTAGTGGTAAATGTTCTTCCAAGCTCTATCGCAAATAAATATTCATATTCTTGAAACCTAGTTAAGATGTTTTCTACTCCTTCATCGCCACTTAGAATTTTTACATTGCCTGAAACTGCATAGACTTCTCCATCTTGTTTGTTTTTTCTTTTTTTATTATTTTCTTTTTCAAAATATCTTACTGCATTACTTATTGATTTTGTATCTAAAATTGTATCCCCATCCATACACAAGATTAAATCTCCCGTGGAAAATTCAAACCCATAATTTAATGCACCTGCTTTTGAACCGCTAGCTTCTTCTCTGTGAAGTACTTTAATCAGACCTTTATCTGCATATTCTTTTGCAATTTTGTAAGTGTTATCTTTGGATGCGTCATCTATTACGATTATTTCTTTATTTTTGTATGTGTTTCTTAGTGACGCCTCAATTGCTGCACGAATTCCTGCTTCTTCATTATGAGCTGGAATGAGGATTGTTACTTTTTTATTTATTGATACTGGATGCAAAGATTCTGTTCCTCTCTTTTTCATTTTTTTAAACACATCACGTGCTGACAAGACTCCAATTTTCACTATTATTCTACTATAATCCATAAGCAAAGGAAATGAAATTAGAGTTAACATCATTATGGGAAAAGCGGTAAATTCGTATTGAATCCACTCTAAAAATAACTCAGGGGTTACTTTGATGGGTCCTGCATAATGTATATTGACAAGCGCAATTTTTTTCTTTAATGTATTATCATATAGTAATACTTTGTCATATACATTAAGATCAATATTTCGTACCGAAAATATTTCATCACCCGAATTTATATCCAGAATTCCTATGTTTCTAGAATCTTTATCACAATTGTCAATTTCTGTCTTGACAAAACATGTTATTATTTCAGGACCATTTAACATAATGCCTGTATGTGAGTTTTGTAATGAGACATAATCATTCTTATCATATTTTATATCGAAATTACTAAATCTCAATTTTGCATTGACTCCAATTTTATCTATTTCTAACTGGCCTATGGCTGATATTTCCTCAGTTTCTTTAAAGAATCCTGCTTTCTTTTCTGAATTGAGTAGACTTAAACTTGGATTTTCAACAAAACTAAGACTTGAAACAAAAGAATCAATGCTCTCTTGAATGGGAAACGTCCCTAAGACTTGATTATCATGAAGATTTATGATTGCAGATGGTTTTTCTAACAGGTTATCATAGATAACTACTGTATTGTATGATGTTGTATTGATATTATTGAGTATGTACTCATCATTGAAAGGATCATTGTCAACTGTTCCAAGGTAAATTCCGCCATAATCAAATTTTTTATTTGGCCCATTATCTATAATTTGATACGTTTCACTGTAGTCTTTTCCGGTTACATACAGCTGATTATTTTGACCAACTATCATGCTTTTTACTTTCACTGTGTCTTGATTTTGATCTATTTTCTGGGTTTTTTCAAAGTCCCCATTTACATTAAACGTGAGTAATGCGTCCTGAGAATATGTGGTAACAAAAAGACGTTCAACACCATTTTCATCGCTTTTCCATATTATTTTGTCGGGATTTCTTATTTTATCTCTTGATGAAATATCTATGAAGTTGTCCCATTCTTCAGTTTGAATATTGTATCTTAAAATTTCATTTGTGAACATACTAGTAATATAGAGATAACTCCAATCTCTATCAAATACAATATCTCTTAAAGAACCATCGACTAATTTTTCACCACCATTGGATAGTGGTAAAACAGTAAACAATCCTAAAAGATTCCCTTTAATACTATCATACTTGTAAATTGCATTATTTTTTTCACTTAATACATATAGAATATTATCTGGTCCAAATGCTAATCCTGTAGGACTTATCGCTCCTGTATTACCTGGATTAAATACTTCAACTATGTTTTCTTTTCCTTTTTCAGTCGTAAATGATAACAAGTTGTTGTTATCTAGATTGGAAATATAGAAATTTGTTTTACTATTATTTTCTTTTTTTAATATCAAATCATAAGGTCTGTTCAGCATTCCACTGTTTGTTATAGACGTAACTTCCTCTGTTTTTCCATTTTTTGTGTCATATGAAAATATTTTGTTATTTCCTTCACTGGCAACATAGAGAATCTTTGTTTCTTTATCAAATACTAACCCTCTTGGTTTATCAAGATGGTTTTCGTCAATTAGAATTTCGCCCACCATCATTCTATTAGTTTCAGTAAACTCCCAAACCTTGTTCTCTTCTTGACTACTCACATAAAGTGAATTTTCTCCAAATTCTAACCCTTCGGGATGTTTTAGACCATCCTGTTCATTTACATATTCTTCTATGAAATTACCTCTGTTATCATATTTTAGAATTTTATGATTTTCATTACTGCTGACAAAAATATTTTGTTTCTCATCTGAGACTATGTCTCTAGGTTGTTTTAAATCACCTTTACGTGATGGGATGAAATCTCCTAGGAATTCACCCGTTTTTTTATCATATTTTAAAACTCTGTGATTTTCATTACTACTGACATACAAAGAAGATTCATTAACTAAAATTCCTTGAGGGGAACTTAGACCACCTCTTTTTTCAGTAACTAAAACATCTACAAATTCTCCGGTTATGGCATTGTATCTTAGAACTTGGTGATTGTTATTACTTGTCACATAAATATAGTTTTCAGAATCAAGTGCAAGATAACGTGGTCCTTGTAATGGCTCCTTGGCAGTATTTATAAAAACATCCCCGAACAGACCTGTTAATCCATCATGTCTATCTATTCGATTAAATAGAGTATTGCTGACATAGAGCTCTCCATCAGGACCGATTACTGAGTTTTCTATTCCTGCAATCCCTCGATTAAACGGTACTGCCATTAGACGTTCAAAGTATCCTGTTTTTCTGTCATAACATTTTATTGCATTCACGCTAAGATCATTAACGCAGACTTCATCGTAAATTTTGTCATTATCTATATCAAATAATCCGATATCTTTTGGCATAGTCAAATTTTTGCTTCTATCTGTGATGAATTCATAAGGCATACTCGTTGGATTTGTAGTATCATAACGAAGTATACTGTTTGTTCCCTCACTAATGACATAAAGGTTGGAATCTCTATCAAGTAGTATATTTTGAGGTTTTTTCATTAAATTATCTGAGGAGGATACAATGTCTGCTTTATCCTCTTGTGGATCATATTTCAAAATCTGATTGTTGCTACTACTGCTGATATAGAGTATTTCATTTTCTTCATCATATGTCATTCCTGTTGGACCACTCAATCCGTTTGTAATTTTTAGACTGTCGATAAATTCTCCTGTTACGCCATTATATTGAAGAATTTCATCTGTGTCAAAATTTGCAATCAATAAATTTTGATTTATAAATAAAAGAGACTGTGGATTTCTCAACTCACTGTCGTCCACAAAATGTTCATTCATCAGAGTTCCATCAAGTGAATATTGCACAACTGAATTGTTATTCCCACTTATGAACAGATAACAATTATCTGAACTAGTATTGCAATCTGGACCAAACGCCATTCCTTCCGAACCTGAAAGCTCTCCTCTAGATGAAATAAATGGTTCTTCATCAATAGCGTCTCCTGTCTCTGCATTATATCTGAGAATTCTATTATCTGCGGTTGCAACATACAAATAAGATGGATTATGTTTGTCTGGCCCAAAGATTATTGTTTTTGGAAAGTCCAATCCCCCATGTCCTCTTATTATGAACGGTTTATCTGCAATTGTTCCTGTCTTTAAATTATAAAGTAAAATGTCTCCCTTTTCTGAGTCAGTTAAATAAAATCCGTCAGGACCAATTGCGGCATATTTTAGGTTTGTCAAATCACTGATTTGCGAACTGACAAATTTATCTACAAACTCCCCAGTTGTTGCATTATAACGGAAAATTTCGTTGGTCAAAAAACTGCTTACATAAAGATATCTGTTCTCAGGATCAAACACCAGATCCTTTGGTCCTTTCAACCCCCCATTGTTCTCTGAGCTCACAAAAATATTGAATTCGTCATCCATTGAATTATACCATAAAATTGTATTTTGTGTTGCGCTACTTACATAGAATTCCCCATCACTTTCATTGGAAATTGCCACTGCAGATGGGTTTGTAAATAATGGGTGATGTTTACTCCAATCATATGCTTTTATAAATTCAAGTTCAGGTTTACCTTCATATTCATTAATTTTTACATTAAATTTTAGAACCTTGTTATTGTCAGAACTTACTATAAATAAGAAATCTCCATTTTTATCAAATTTCATATTTATTGGTCTCTGGAGAAGTTCATTATTGACACTGCCTACATAATTTCCTGTTGTATCATAAAGAAAAATTTCGTTGGTCAAAAAACTGCTTACATAAAGATATCTGTTCTCAGGATCAAACACCAGATCCTTTGGTCCTTTCAACCCCCCATTGTTCTCTGAACTCACAAAAACACCTAGAAATTCTCCTGTATTGACATTATAACGAAGAATTTCATCTGTATTGGTATTGCTCACAAAAACACTTTCATTTGGACCCACAGTCCAATCACTGGGTTTTTTTACTTTGCCTTCTTTTGTCATATATAGTCCAAAACTTTCCCCATTGCTAATAGCTATATCTTCTAAATTTAATCTAGCCAAGTCTTCCTCAAAAGAAGCTTTAGCTGTTCCTTTTGCTAGTATGTCATTAACTCCTACTATAATTCCTGTCTTCTCTTCAATTATTTTTGATTCTATTTTTGGGGTTTTGACATCTTGCAAGACATCTAATTCAAAAAATGGATCTATGATGAAGTTACTCTGCCTTAAATTCGCTTTTGCAAAGATCGTTTTTGAAATTTCATCACACAACGTGACAATGTTGAAATTTTTCAAGTTTTTGTAGATCGGGTAATTCTTATTCCCCTTTTTTGTTTTCACCTTTCCTAGGTATTCTCCTGTACATTCAGAATCTATGAAATTAGAATCTGTCAAATATATGTGGAGATCTGGTATATTTTTAGTAGGATCATAATCAATCTCAAAATAATCTAATCTTAAGTAATCTTCAGCTCCAATGGTTAAAGTACTGACTTTTCCTTTCACGTTATGATTGTTCAATCCTTCCAAAAACCCAATCTTGTTTACTATTAATTCAGATTTCACTTCAGGTAATCCCCTCTTCATACATTCCAAGATAATTTGTTGTTCTCTGTATGTACTATTTTTAATAAATTCGTCTAATTGATTAGGATCTTTGCTTATCCATATTATCTGTTCCATGGTTTTCTCTTTTTCATGTAATGTGTTTGCTGCTTCTTTACAAAATTGTGTATTGTCCCAAAAAGCAGTTTCAATTAGAAATGATTGCTGCTCTAAAAAATTTGAATTTTGATTTTCTTGCGCAAAGACAAAATTGAAACTGGAAAGACCTGACAAAAATATCAGTGTACCTGATACAGATAAAATCAAGAAAAAATTAATGAAATTCTTCTTCACAGAGATATATGAAAAAATTATCCATTAAAAGATTGTTAGCTATAAGTTCTTCACAAAAATTTATTCATCTTATGATGTACTTACCCTTCAACCATATTTCTAATTTTTATGCTTTGAGAATCTATCTAACATATGTATTGTTTCAGATTTTAATCTTTTAACTCTGATGTGGTTTTATCAATTTTAGATAAATTGCACTAGTCCGGGTCTTCGTAGTTTTCCTTCTTTTCGCCGCTAGAGACACTTCCCTCTATTGGCTTCATCTTCTCTTCAAGGACATTCATCCTTGCTCTGTATCCCTCGGCATATTCTAATTCGGATGGAA
>Ga0224512_10000638_pt1 | contig 36278 bp, 34 predicted proteins | sample SF_May12_sed_USG_4_FD_169103 | JGI IMG/M metagenome (GOLD analysis project Ga0224512, IMG submission 169103) | Sediment microbial communities from San Francisco Bay, California, United States - SF_May12_sed_USGS_13 | ecosystem: Environmental > Aquatic > Marine > Sediment | place: USA... | reverse complement strand
CACCCACATCGAGAGTTACCGTCCCGCCCCGTCGGTCGGGAGAGCGTTCTGATTTAACCGGGATCCTCAGTTCATCTGCCATGTCGATGATCCATTGGGTCATCCGCAGCGACTTCTCCCGTATTGCCGGCACTCCGACCTCGCGCACGATGCGGTAGCCGGCCCGTGCTGCGTAGAGCGCCGGGACGTTTGGGGTGCCCGATAAGTACCGCCAGATCCCCGACGCGTATTCGATCTTTCCGGGGCGGAAGTCGAAGGGGGCGCGATCTCCCTGCCAACCGACGAAGCGCGGCTCGAAAGTCTCTTGCAGGTCGGGGCGGACATACAACCAGCCGGCTCCCGGACCGCCACTCAACCATTTGACCGAACCGCCGACGGCGAAGTCCACCTCCAATTCGGTCAGAGAGAACGGGACCGTTCCCGCTGATTGGTAGCAATCGAGGATGACGAGCGCCCCGACCTCGTGGGCGCGTTTGGTGATGGCCTGGATGTCCTGGATATAAGCGCTCTTGAAAAGCACGTGAGACAGCGGGACGACGGACGTCCGGTCGTCGATAGCGGCCAGGAATGTTTCGGTTGGCACGGTCACGCCGTCCCAGCTGCGCACCGTGATCACGTGGGCCCCGGGGACGTTGTGCCAGGCGTACATGACCGAAGGGAAGTTGAGCTCAGAAAAGACGACCCGGTTTCGAGGGCCGGCCAACGAAAGGCAAGAGGCGATCACAGCTTGGGCAACGGCGACGTTCTGGACCATCGCAATCGACCCGGCCGGCGCTCCAACTATCGGTGCGAGTTCGTCGCCGACCGACACGGGCGTCTCCCACCATCCTTCGCTCCAGGCGCGCACGCCCCGCGACGCCCATTCGTCGGCGTAGCGGTTGAGTTCATGCCGGGCGGACAGCGGCATAGCGCCGAGCGAATGGCTCACCAGATAGCTGGTGTCCGCCAGGATGGGGAAGCGGTCCCGGTAGCTGTCGAGCTGGTCGACCATGCGTCAGTGTCCTGGGTCGTGAGTTGGTGCTGATCTCGAAGAGCCGCTTGGCTTCACCAGTGAAGTGTACGAAAAGCCGCGCCGGGCTGCGGCGGGGAAGGGTCGCGTCTTCAGGTCCTGGGTGGTGGCAGGTAGTCGGCTCTGACCAAGCGGCCGCCCTGAGTCTTGATGACCCAAACCGAGCCCTTCTTGGTGTCGGTTGGACCGGAAACCTCCATTCCTTCCTGCTGGAGCCGATCGATGAGTGCCGGTATCACGTCGCCGTGCGAGCAGAGCAACGCGCTCGACCCGGCCAGGTCTTTGACGAGCTGGAGAGCGCCATCGATGGGGATGTGCTCCTCGAGTTCGGGCCGTTCCTCGATGGTAAGGCCCCGGTTCTTGGCGATCGGCTCAAGGGTTTGGCGGCAGCGGACGTACGGGCTGGTGAGGAGACGGTCAATGGAGTGTCCACCCAAGGCGCCGACCAATCGCTTTGCTTGGCGTAAGCCCCGTTTGGAGAGGGGTCGCCCGCGGTCATCACCCTTCCAGCTGCGCCGCTCACCGGCTTTGGCATGCCGGACCAGGTAGAGCGTTCCTCTTGGCTTCTTGGCCAACTTGTTCTTGCCCATGACGCGCCGGGATTGTAGTTGTGACGGCCTTGTACTGCGCCTCGCTACCGCTCCCGTCCCAGCACGGAGCTTGGGTCAACGGTGGTTGAAGATCTGGCGTCGCAGGATGGCAAACGTCCTCAGCTCACCCTGTCTTCTGAAGAGCTGAGTCACGGCCGGCTCCGTTGCCTCGCGAAGGTCGAGCGAAACGGCTCCACAGGCCGAACAGGCGTGACGGAGGATGCCTCCGCCGACGGGAGTCGGTTGAGCGTATCGATGGCGCCCGGTCCGGCACTGGCGGCGCTGGCTGTTGAACATATTGCCGAGACCGAGGCCTAGTCGACGCCTCCGGCCGGGGTAGGCCCGATGTTTGCTTGGTTCTGCGACATTCGGTTTCTGTGCCACGCTTCTCCTGCGCTCGAGTGGGCGAGCGACAACAGATCGGCAGCTCTCCCGGTAACGCGAGGATAATGGCGCCTCTCCCGGATGAGGTGGCAATCGATACCACCTACCCAGGGGTCTCCTCAGGATTGACATGGCGGAGGACCACCGCGATGGCATCCTCGACGGTGTCGACACACCGCACGAGATCGCCGTTGGTCGCGAGCCGCTCGGTCAGCAGAGGAACCAGCTCTCCCCAGGTAGGCCCGACGGCGACGATCGGTAGGGAATGTCCGGCGCTGAACGGTGCCACGAAGGCGATGTTCCATGCCAGAACGAGTTCGGCAAGCGTGCCCAGACTGCCGGGCAGGGCAACCACTACATTGGATATGGTAAGCAAATCCTGGATGCGTTCGGTGATCGTGGCCGCCGGCCGTTCATCGGTTACATATTGGTTGGCGCCCGATCGGCCCGGGAAGACGGCCGGGGCGGTGACACCAATGACCCGGCCTCCTGCTTGGGCGGCTCCGGCCGAGACTGCTTCCATCAGTCCTCCGTACCCCCCGCTGGCGACGGTGCAGCCTGCTTCGGCCAGTAACCGGCCCAAGCGAACGCCGTCCCGGTAGTCGGGATCCTCGGGTTGTGTCTGCGAGGCGCCGATAACGGCGATGACCGGGTTGTGCATGCCGGGAGTCTCGGCCGCCCAGGCTCGGGTTTCAAGTCGAGGGCACTACGAGCGCTCGCAGCTTCCTTCCTGCAACCTGGAACAGGGTCGGTTGACTCTGGTCTGGATGGTTGTGCTGCGCGACGATAGTGCTCGTCCATCACTGTGGGAGGACCTAAATGAACCGCGGACGACTTCTCGTCGGCTTTGTGCTGATAGCGCTTGGTCTGCTCTTCCTTCTCGACCAGAACGACGTGCTCGACTCCGGCGATCTCATTGCTGATTGGTGGCCGGCCGTCTTCGTGGTTGCCGGACTGCTCTACCTGAGCTTCACTCCCCGACACATCACGGTGCCTGCCGTTCTGATCATCATAGGTTTGGCGCTGCTCGCCCGGTCTCTGGATTTCGTTCCGGATTGGCTGCAGACCGTTTTCTGGCCGCTGGTCCTGGTGGTGATCGGCCTATGGGTCATTCTGGGGAGCGGACTGGGCTCGACCACCGTGCAGCGAGGGGATCGCGTGAACTCGCTCGTTGCTTTTTTCGGGCGAGAGGTCGTCAACGAATCACAGCAGTTCGGGGGAGGATCGATATTCACCATGTTCGGCGGGACTGAGATCGACCTCCGTCGGGCTCGACCCGTGCCGGAGGGAGCGGCCATGGACGTGGTGGTGGCTTTCGGTGGCGTCGAGATCGTAGTTCCCGAGGGCTGGCGCGTTGAGGTCAAGGGAATCCCGTTGTTCGGCGGATGGTCGAACAAAACCAGGCGCGACCTGGCGTTGGCCGACGCGCCGCTGCTCTCTGTCGAGGCCCTGGTGGCGTTTGGCGGCCTGGATATCGGGCACAAGCCCGATTGAGATCGGTCAGATCGCAGGCGGTTCAGACCCGTCCCGGAATTGAAGGTGATAGAGGTCCGCGTACAAGCCTCCCTGGGCCAGCAGTTCCTCGTGATTCCCCTCCTGGACGATCCGGCCCTCATCGATGACAGCCAGCCGATCGGCGTTCCGAACGGTGCTGAGACGGTGGGCGATGACCAGTGTGGTGCGCCCCTCCATGAGGTGGTCGAGAGCTTCCTGTACGGTCGCCTCGGATTCGCTGTCGAGCGAACTGGTTGCTTCATCGAGAATCAGGATGCGGGGGTCGTTGAGAAGTGCCCGGGCGATCGCTACCCGCTGCCGTTGCCCTCCGGACAATTTGACACCTCGCTCACCGACGATGGTGTCGTAGCCAGAAGGGAAAGTCTCAATGAAGTCGTGGGCGTTGGCTGCGGCGGCGGCCGCCTGGACCTCAGCGGGACTTGCATCGGGTTTGCCCATCAAAAGATTCTCCATGATGGTCCCGGAGAACAGCTGGGTCTCCTGCGGTACGGCGGCCATGTGCGAGCGGAGATCACGCAAGCGGAGATCCCGCAGATCGACGCCGTCAATCAGGATTCTCCCCGACGTCGGGTCGAAGAAACGCGGGATGAGCTGAACGATGGTGCTCTTTCCCGCCCCGCTTGGACCAACCAAAGCCACCACTTCGCCCGGAGCCACCTCCAGGTTCATCGACACCAGCACATCGATATCTCGATCCGAATAGCGAAAGCCCACTCCCTCAAACGCGATTCGACCCTCGACGGCTGCAAGGGTTATTGGGGTCAGCGGATCTTCGATGCCGCTCTGTTCGCCGAGGAGTTCAAAAATCCGTTGCGAGGCTCCCAGTGCTTCCTGGAGGCTGCCGTACAGCCCGGTAAACGCGCCGATGGCTCCTGCCACCGTCAAGGTGTACAGCAGGAAGGTCACCAGTTCCCCGGCCGTGAGTGAACCGTCCAGCACCTGGCGCCCCCCGATCCACATCACGAGAGCAATCGTCCCGTATCCAACGAACTGAACGAAAGGCGAGAACAAGGCCCGCAGGCGGGCGCGTCGGAGGGCCACGCGGTAGGACTCCTGAACCTTGCTCACGTAGCGATGGATCTCGGTTTCCTCGGCCGTGAACCATTTCACGACGCGATTGGCGGCGATCGCTTCTTCTGCACTGGCGTTGGCATCGGCCACCTTGTCCTGATAGTCCCTCGAGATGCGCCGCAATCTCCTTCCAAAAATGGCTGCTGCAACGATCGTGATGGGCAGGAATGAGAGGACGAGTGCCGAGAGGGTGACACTGGCCACGAACATGAGTACCAGGCCGCCGATCAGGGTGATGGCCTGGGATATGGCTGAAGCCAGCGAGGACGAGACCGTGCTCTGCACCACGCTGACATCGGACGTCAGTCTCGAGGTGATCTCGCCGGTCTTGCGAGAATCGAAGAACTTCACAGGCAAAGTCATGATGTGTGCGTAAACGTGGCTGCGGAGATCGGCCACGATTCCTTCGCCCATGGCGGACAGGAAGTAGATCCGCAGATAGTTGAAAGCTCCTTGAGCGAGGAACACACCCAGCAGCAGCAAGGCGATGGAGTCCAATCTCGATGCGCTATCGCCGATGGAGGGCAGAAGGGCTGAGTCGACCAGGCTTCCCATGATGCGGGGGAAGACCAATCCCAGGCCACTCGAAACCAACACACCGACCATGGCGATGGTGAAGTGCTTGCGATAGGGACGAATGAACACCAACAACCGCCTGAACTGTCGGAAGTCGTCGCGACCGGGGACGCGACCCAAGGAGGTCTGATCGTCGGTCATGGGCGGTTTGGATGTTTGCTGCGCAGGGTCACCTTGGGCAGCATCCTATGCTGAAATGAGATTGACCAGTGCTCAGTGATCAGTTCTCAGTCATCGGTCAGAACCGACGACCGAATGGGCAGCAGCAGGCGGGCCGATTCTTTTCAGTGAGAACCGGGGACTACTCGCCGCCGATGTCGACGCTGTAAGCCCGCCACACCAGGTCGGCACCCTTCTGGCGATGACGTGAGATTCTTCCCAAAACGGTGAGCACAGCTTCCCGTACGTCTTCGCAGCACTCATCATCGATCTCGGTGGGAAGCCCTTCGAGAGCCGTCAGCGCCCGGTTGATGTCCTCCTTCAGCACGATGTGCTCTTTGGTGAGTAGCTTCACCAAATTGCTGAGACGGGGCGCGTCGTTCTGGAGCTCGCCGTAGAGCCCTTCCGGTCCCTCTGTATCTTGAACGTGCTGTTTGAGGGCAACCTGGACCCTGGCCAGCGATTCCCGAACCCGATTGCGCCAAACTGGACCGGTTCCAACCGGAGCGGATATGGCGAGCTCGAGATCGGACGCCGTCTCACGAAGCGGAGCTCTCCGACGGTGAGCACCTTCCCGAACCTTGGTCTCCATACGCTCCCGCCTTCCCTGTGGTGGGTGAGTATTGCCTGATCTCAGCATGGCTTCTCCCCGTTGACCGTGCAAGGGCAAAAGTCCGAATCTGATGCTCGGGCCGATACAGTCTGCAGAGGTAGCCTGACATGGTTGAGAGGGGACATATGACGCACCGGGTGGTGATCGATGGTGGCCCGCTGTCGATCGACGATGTAGCCGCGGTCGCCGAGCACCGCGCGGAGGTCGTCGTCGATCACAAAGTCTGGGAGCGGATGGCGCCCGCCAGGGAGGTCGTCGAGCGAGCCGTGGCCGAGGATCGGGTCGTGTATGGGGTAACCACCGGTTTTGGTGCGCTTGCGAACACGCATATCGAGCCCGCTCAGGCTGAACGTTTGCAGGTGAGTCTGCTCAGGAGCCATGCGGCCGGGGTCGGTTCTCCGCTACCCGACCCGGTGGTCCGGGCCATGCTGCTGCTTAGGGCCCGCACCCTGGCACAGGGCTACTCGGGTGTCCGACCCGTCCTGGTTGAGCGATACGTCGATTTCATTCGTGAGGATCTGCTGCCCGTGGTCCCATCGCGGGGGTCAGTCGGTGCGTCGGGTGACCTGGCCCCCTTCGCCCACCTGGCTCTTCCGCTGATCGGCGAGGGCCGACTCAAGGACGGAGGCGTTCCCCAGGATGCGGGAGCGGTGCTGGCGGCGCACGGCATGGCACCTGTCAAACTGCGGGCCAAGGAAGGACTGAGCTTGCTCAACGGGACCGAGGGGATGCTGTCACTCGGCGTTTTGGCGGCGCACCGGGCCCGGCTGGTGAGCAAGGCGGCCGATCTGGCCTGCGCCCTCTCGATCGAAGCCTTGCTGGGCAGCGCCCGGCCATTCCGCCCCGAGATCCACGAGTTGCGGCCCCACCCGGGACAGCTGGCTTCGGCCGGGAACATCCGCCGATTGCTGGCCGGTTCTGAAATAGTGGCTAGTCATCAGGAGGATTTCGCCCACGCGGTACAGGACGCATACAGCCTGCGGTGTGCTCCCCAGGTACACGGCGCGTGTCGAGATGCGCTGACCTACGCGGAAGGGGTGTTCGGCCGGGAATTGGGCAGCGTGGTCGACAATCCGATCGTTCTGGCCGAGACCGGTGAGGTGATCTCCGGAGGCAACTTCCACGGCCAACCCCTGGCGCTGGCGATGGATGTCATGGCCATTGGTATGGCCGAACTGTCGAGTATTTCGGAACGCCGGATCGACCGGATGCTCGACCCGCAACACTCCGCAGGCCTTCCGGCGTTTCTGTCTCCGCGGCCGGGTGTGAACAGCGGCTACATGCTCACCCAGTACACCGCGGCTGCTCTGGTGGCCGAGAATCGTGTGCTCTCGCATCCGGCGAGTGTGGAGAGCATCCCCACCTCGGGCAGCCAGGAAGATCATGTCTCGATGGGATGGGGGGCCGGTTTGAAACTGACAGAAGTGCTGGACAATGCGGCCACCGTCGTAGCAGTGGAGATCCTCTGCGCAGTGCAGGGCATCGAACACCGGCTACCCGTGCCGCCCTCACCTGCATGTAGCGCGGTCGCCACCGTGGTTCGCAGCGTGATTCCGGGCCTTGCAGACGATCGATCGCTTTCCGCCGAGATCGCCACTGTGGCCGACATGGTCCGGAGCGGCGAATTGGTGGCCGCCGCCGAACGAATGGTCGGCCCGCTCGACTGAGTTGCTCCTTGACCGAGGTTTGCAGTATGCATGGGTGGTCGCCCCTGCCGTCCTGGCGCGCTCGGCCGGGCGATCCAGAGGGCTCGATGGCGAGAGGGAACACGAACCCGTCGTCGGAGTCGGCGTGCTCACCGATCAAATTCACTCGCCCGGGCGACCGGATCAGAAGGTCGGGTGCAGCGCCGAAATGATCCTGGAACGCCCCTACAGCCGTCCCGGCAACCGTTACTCGCCTCTTCGCAGGTAGTGCACGGCAGAAAGCCCCTTCAGGCGGATGGCAGCCTCCTCCGGAGTGATATCTCGCTGGCCTTCGGCCAACATCTCGTAACCCACCATGAATTTGCGCATGGTGACGTTGAGAAGCGGTGGATAGAAGTGGGCGTGGAGCTGCCAGTGGGGAGCCGGTTCTGTGCCGGGTGCTCCATGCCATCCCATCGAATACGGGAAGGGGCGCTCGAAGAGATTGTCGTAGCGGACCAGCAGACCCGAGAGAACCTCGGACAAGCCATCTCGCTGGTTCGGGGAAAGGTCATTGATCCGGGCGACCCCCCGGCGGGGAAGCAGCAGAGCCTCAAACGGCCAGGTTGCCCAGTAAGGCATCACCGCCATCCATTCGTCGTTGTCGACGATGACCCTCGTCTCATCCGTTGACTCGAGTTCGGCATACTCCAGGAGCATGGACCGGCCGGTAGCCCCGAAGTAGTTCCGCTGGTGAGCATCCTCCGCCATCGCCTGGGTTGGGAGCGCTGATCCGGCCCAGATTTGACCGTGTGGGTGGGGATTGGAAGCGCCCATTTCCGCGCCACGATTCTCGAACACCTGTACCCACCGGTACACGTCCGCCAGCTCGGCGGTCTGGGTTGCCCACAGGTCGACGATCCGCCGGATCTCCTCCGGACGCATAAGAGCCAGAGTCAGGTCGTGACGGGGCGAAAAGCAGATAACCCGGCACGTGCCTTGCTCGGTTTCCGTGCGGAGAAGCGGATGGGGCTCATCGGAGAGGAGAGGAGTTTCGGGTCGTAGCGACGCGAAATCGTTGGTGAACACGAATGTCCCCTCGTAATCCGCGTTCACCGCGCCGCCCGCTCTGGTGTTGCGTGGGCACAGGTAACACTCCGGGTCGTAGACCGGTCGGTCGTCCCCTGATGCAGGCTCGAGTTTGCCCGACCAGGGGCGTTGGGTCCTCCCAACCGCCACCAAGGTCCACACGCCCGTGAGTGGGTTGAACCGGCGGTGGGGTTGGTCGTCGAAGGGAGGCATCATTGCTCGTTTTCGAGGTCGAGTGAGACCCTACGATACTCAGGCGGAAGCAACGCGACGCCGGCCCCAGAGGTGCTACATGCAAGGTTTCCTTGGTCGCATGGGCTTAGGTCCTCAGCAGCGGGACCAAGACCTTCAGCGGATGAAGTCCGAGCCATTCGATGTGGTTGTGATTGGAGCAGGAGTCACCGGAGCCGGGGCTGCTCTCGACGCGGCAACCCGGGGCCTATCTGTAGCTCTCGTCGAGCAGCGCGACTATGCCTCGGGAACCTCGAGCCGCTCCTCGAAGTTGTTTCATGGCGGGTTGCGGTATCTGGAGCAATTCAACTTCAAGCTGGTGATGGAAGCCCTCCATGAACGCAACCTCATGCTCAATCTGCTCTGCCCGCACCTTGCCGCGCCGATAACCTTTCTATATCCGATCCAGCAGCGGGTGTGGGAACGGGCCTATGTGGGGGCCGGGGTACTGCTCTACGACATGCTGGCCGCGATCGGGGACAGCCCGCTCCCGCACCACCGGCACCTCGGTCGTCGCAAAGCTCTCCGGATGGCGCCCGCGCTGCGACGGGACACTCTGGTCGGGGCCATCGTTTACTCCGACGCGCGTGTCGACGATGCCCGGCACACCATGATGATCTCTCGCACGGCTTCGAAATACGGAGCGGCGCTGGCCCCCAGTGTTCGGGCGATCGGGTTCGAGCGGGAGGGCGACCGGGTGGTGGGCGTCGAGGTGCGTGACCTCGAGTCGGGCGACGAATTCGTCATCGATGCCAAACAGGTTGTCAACAGCACGGGAGTCTGGACCGACGAGGTGCAGCAGAAGGCCGGGCGAGGCCGCATCCACGTCCGTGCTTCGAAGGGCATTCACCTGGTGGTTCCGCGGGATCGCATTCATTCGGACACCGGGATGATTCTTCGGACCGAGAAGAGCGTGCTTTTCGTGATTCCCTGGGACCGGCACTGGGTCATCGGAACGACGGACACCGACTGGAACCTCGATCTAGCTCATCCGGCGGCCAGTCGGGCCGACATCGATTACCTCCTCGAACACGTCAACACAGTGTTGAAGGACCCGCTCCGGCATGAAGATATCGAGGGGGTCTACGCAGGTTTGCGCCCGCTCCTCGAAGGAGAGTCCGACGCAACCAGCCGGTTGAGCCGGGAGCATGCCGTATCACAGGCTGTGCCCGGCCTGATCTCGGTAGCCGGCGGCAAGTACACCACCTACCGGGTGATGGCCGAAGACGCGATCGATATGGTTGCCGCCAACCTCGACGACAAAATACCTCCGGCGGTGACCGCTTCGACCCCGCTGGTCGGTGCGGACGGTTACCGGGCATTGTGGAACCAACGGGAGGAAATCGCCGCGAAGTCAGGTTTGCATGTAGCCCGAGTGGAACACCTGCTGGGCCGGTACGGCTCGCTGATCTCGGAAATCCTCGAGTTGATCCGCCAGCGTCCTGAGCTCGGCGAACCACTCGTCGGGGCAGACGACTACCTTTCTGCGGAGATCAGCTACGCCGCGTCCCATGAAGGAGCGTTACACCTCGACGACGCGCTCACTCGCCGCACCAGGATTTCGATCGAAACGTGGGATCGGGGTGTGGCTGCGGCCGGTCCGACCGCCCGGTTGATGGGGGAGGAGCTCGGCTGGACAGAGGCGATCATCGACCGTGAGATCGAGCACTACCTGGCCCGGGTGGCGGCCGAGCGTGACTCGCAAGAACAGATGGACGATCAAACGGCCGATGCGGCTCGGCTCGGTGCTCCCGACGTGAGAACCGGGCACCGCGAATAGCGCCGCGGTCGCTGTGAAGGCGGGCGTCCTCGCGGTCCTGTCTTGATCGGTAGCCTCAGCGTCGTCGCCGACCATGGAGGTAACGATGTCCGGTCCTCGACCGGTCCGCGCCCCGCGAGGGACTGAACTGCAAACCAAAGGATGGTTGCAGGAAGCCGCCCTGCGTTGTCTCATGAACAACCTCGATCCCGAGGTGGCCGAGAACCCTGACGAATTGGTGGTGTACGGCGGTCGCGGCAAGGCAGCTCGCTCCTGGGACGCCTTCGATGCCATCGTACGGAGCCTCCAGACCCTGGATAACGACGAAACCCTCCTGGTCCAATCGGGGAAGCCGGTCGGAGTCTTCCGCACCCACGAGATGGCCCCACGCGTGCTGATCGCCAACAGCCTGCTGGTTCCCGACTGGGCAACGTGGGAACGATTCTGGGAACTCGAGGCAGCCGGTCTCATCATGTATGGGCAGATGACGGCCGGCTCGTGGATCTATATCGGCACGCAAGGGATCCTGCAGGGGACTTTTCAGACGTTCGCGGCGATCGCCGAGCAGAAGTTCGGCGGAAGTTTGGCCGGGACGATCACGCTTACCGGTGGACTGGGAGGGATGGGCGGTGCCCAACCTCTGGCCGTCACGATGAACGAGGGGGTTGCCCTGGTCGTGGATGTCGATCCTTCTCGTATCCAGCGGAGACTCGAGACCCGGTATCTCGATGAGGAAGCTACGTCACTCGACCAGGCCGTTGCGTTGGCGCTCAGCGCCAAACAGCAACGGCGGGCCCTGTCGATCGGCATCCGCGGCAACGCGGCCGACGTCGTCCCGGAGTTGCTGCGCCGCGGTGTCGAGATCGACATCGTTACCGATCAAACATCCGCCCACGACCCTCTCAACGGCTACGTTCCGCAGGGGTACGACGTGGAAGAAGCCGGTGCGCTGCGCGTCAAGGATCCCCACCGCTATGTGGAGGAAGCCCGCGCCTCGATGGCCGTTCATTGCCGAGCCATGGTGGGTTTTCAACAAGGCGGCGCTGAGGTCTTCGATTATGGGAACAATCTGCGGGGTGAGGCTGTGCTCGGGGGTTATCAGGATGCGTTCGCGTTTGTGGGCTTCATGCCCGCCTATCTCCGGCCCCTGATGTGCGAGGGTATGGGGCCCTTCCGGTGGCTGGCCCTTTCGGGCGATCCTGCCGATATTGCCGCGACCGATAGGGTCATAAGCGATTTGTTTCCCGACAACCGGGGTCTGCAACGCTGGCTGCGCCTGGCTGCGGAGCGGGTCGAGTTTCAGGGTCTTCCTGCCAGAATCTGCTGGCTGGGCTACGGCGAACGTGACAAGGCCGGTCTGGCCTTCAACGAGCTGGTGCAGTCCGGCCGGGTCTCGGCCCCCATCGTCATCGGCAGGGACCATCTCGACTCGGGCTCGGTGGCTTCGCCGTACCGGGAGACTGAGGCCATGGCCGATGGATCCGACGCGATTGCCGACTGGCCGATTCTCAACGCTCTGCTCAATACCGCCTCAGGGGCCGCCTGGGTGGCAGTTCATCACGGTGGCGGGGTCGGTATCGGCAAATCGATCCACGCGGGAGCTCAGGTGGTCGCCGACGGGACGGCTTCTGCCGCCCTCCGGCTCGAGCGGGTCTTGACCAACGACCCCGGCACGGGCGTGATCCGGCACGCCGACGCCGGGTATCAGCGGGCGATAGACGTGGCCCGGGACCGGGATGTGCGCATCCCGATGCTGGAGACATGACCGAGCCGTCCGACCTCATCCTGCGGGGAATCGGCGAGCTGGTCACTAATGATCCCCGTCGGGTTGAGGCGGGACTACTCGGCATCGTCAACCACGCGGCCATAGCCATTCGTAGCGGCAGAGTGGATTGGGCCGGTCCCCTCGAGGATCTGCCCGATGAATATTTCGACTTGCCAGATCTCGACTGTGCCGGGCGGGCTGTGCTGCCCGGGTTCGTCGACTCCCACACGCATTTGGTTTTCGCCGGGGAACGTGGCGAAGAGTTCACACGTCGTTTGGCAGGTGAATCGTACGAAACGATTCTGGCCGCCGGGGGCGGAATTCAGGCGACGGTGCGAGCGACCCGCCGGGCGGTTCGGGAAGCGGCCGCGGTCGGGTTGGTCGAGAGTGCCCGGCTGCGGGCCGAACGGATGCTGACGCATGGAACGACCACAGTAGAGATCAAATCGGGATACGGACTCGACGTTCCCACCGAGTTGCGCATGCTCGAAGCTGCCAGTGCAATCGGGAAGCTGGTTCCGATCGATACCGTCGGCACCGTGCTCGGAGCGCACGTCGTGCCCCCGGAATTCGCCGGCGATCGAGAGAGCTACATCCGTCTTGTCGAAGAGGAGATGCTGCCGTTACTGGCGCCCCTGGCTCGCTACTGCGATGTGTTCTGCGACCGGGGTGCCTTCACCGTGCCCGAAGCTAGGCACATCCTCGAGGCCGGAAAGCACTTCGGCTTGAAGCCCAGAGTCCATGCCGAACAGCTCGTCGCCACCGGGGCGGCCTTGCTGGCCGCCGAAGTCGGAGCGGTCTCCGCCGACCACCTGGACCATATCGATGAGGAAGGTGCGGCGGCATTAGCCGCGGCCGGAACCGTAGCCACGTTGTTGCCCGCGGCTTCATTTTCGATGCGCACACCCCAGGCCCCGGCCCGTCTTCTGTGGGACGCCGGAGTAACGGTTGCGCTCGCTACCGACTGCAATCCCGGCACCTCGTATGTGGAGAGCATGCAATTCGTGATCGCCGTGGCCGCCCTGGAGACGGGGTTGTCTCCGGCCGAGGCCGTGTGGGCAGCCACCCGGGGCGGGGCGCTCGCACTCGAGGAACCCGACAAGGGGTGGATCGGCGCGGGGACCGCCGCAGATTTGGTGATTCTGGACGCTCCCTCCTCGGTCCACATCCCCTACCGGCCGGGAGCCAATCTGGTCTGGAAGGTGATCAAGGACGGCGCCGTCGTGGTCGAGCGCCCTTCCCCGTTGCAGGGGAAGGGTTAGTCGGCGGCCCGGAGTACCTCGAGGAATGCTCCACCGTACGTCTCCAACTTCTTGGGGCCAACCCCGCTCACGTCCAGCAGCTCGGCTTCGCTTGTGGGTCGACAGGCAGCCATCGCCATCAGGGTGGCGTCGCTGAACACGACGTAGGCGGGAACTCCCTTGGCGTCGGCGAGCTGTCGGCGCAGTGTCTTGAGATCGTCGAACAGAGGTAGATGTCTGGCAGTGGTGGCGTCGAAGGTCGCGATGGTAGACACAGCGTTCGTCTTCGATTTGGCTGTGAGCATTTCCAGCGGGTCGATGCCGGTGCAGAAGTCGCACGAGGTGTGGCAGCGGTCTATCCGGTCGCCGAAGTAGCGGGCAATGGTCTGGTGACGGCAGGTGTTCCGCTCTGCCCAGTCGTACATGGCCCGGATCTGGCGCCGATGTGACTCGCCGACTTCGCCGCCGCCCATCATCCGCTCCAGGTTCAGCACATCCGGCCACGAATAGAAGAGGATGCAGTCGCTGTCGATCCCGTCGCGTCCCGCCCGACCGATCTCCTGGTAGTAACCCTCAATTGACTTGGGCATGTCGCGGTGGATGACGTACCGGACGTTCGACTTGTCGATGCCCATGCCGAAGGCCACTGTGGCGCACACCACGTCGATGTCATCACGGATGAATGCGTCTTGAGTCGTCGTTCGGTCCTCGGAGCTGAGGCCGGCGTGGTAGGGCAGCGTCCGGATGCCGAGTTTATTGAGATACTCGGCCGTGGACTCTGCGGAGGCTCGGGACAGGGTGTACACGATCCCACTTTCGCCCTTGCGGGCCAAGCACAACTTGCCGATCGACTCGCGCACTTTGATTCGGCGGCCGTCGTGGTCGCCCTTTTTCAACGCGTGAATCTTGAGATTGGGTCGAAAGAAGGATCCGCGGAACTGGAGAGGGTTCGAAAGGCCGAGCTGATTCTCAATGTCGCGCATCACTTCGGAAGTTGCCGTCGCAGTCAGGGCCAGGACGGGTACCCCGAACCGTGACTTGAGCCCGGCCAACTTGCGGTAGGCGGGACGGAAGTCGTGGCCCCATTGCGAGATGCAGTGGGCCTCGTCGACCGCGATCAGGCTCAGATCCATAGTGGCCAAGGCGGATCCCACCGATGCCTCGAGCCCTTCGGGGGCGGCGTAGACCAGCTCGTACTCGCCGTTGCGCATCCGCTTGGTGCGCTCGGTTCGCTCGGCGGAGCTGAGGCTCGAATTGAGGAACGTCGCTCGTATGCCGATCTCGTCCAGGGCATCGACCTGGTCTTTCATCAGTGCGATCAGCGGCGAGATCACCAATGAAGTCCCACCCAGAATCCGTGCTGCCAATTGGTAGGTGAGTGACTTGCCCGCTCCGGTCGGCATGATCCCGATGCAGTCCTGGCCGGAGATAGCCGCCTCGATTATTTCGTGCTGCCCGGGACGGAAGGTCGAGTAACCAAAGGTGTTCTTCAACACCTCGTCAACCTCGCCAAGCAAAGCAGTGTTGACGGCAATGGCATGCTCCTGGAGGGCTCGCACCGCCCCCGGCGGGAATGCATCGGCCTCATGGCGCCAACGATTGCGCACATGCGCCAGCAGGTCCGCGGCAGCGGTGACATCGCCCTCGGTCAGCAGCGAGGCGAGTTGCTCAATCTGGTCGGTAACCGAGGTCTCGGGCATGGTCCCCCACGGTACTGCGGCCGAGTGACTTACCCGGCGGCGATGAGCGCCATGCCGGCCAGGGCGAGCGCTACTCCGCCAATCTGGGAACGGCTGAGACGTTCGCGGAGCACCACCCGGGCCAACAGCACGGTGGCCGCCGGATAGAGCGAGGACATGACGGCCACAAGAGCGAGCATTCCGCCGCGGGTGGCGTACAGGAACAGAGCATTGGCGACGATGTCGAGCAGACCGGCGCCCAGAATCAGCGGGTTCGTTTCCGCGCGGATCGATACCGTTCCGGGGAGAGCGGCCAACAGCGACCAGACCAATGCCTGCGATCCGAGGCGGGCCCCCACCAGTGGCCAGACGCCGCTCTCCGCCGAAGCGTTCGATAGAAAGATGAAGAAAGCGCCGAACCCGATGCCCGCGGCAATCGCCTCGGGCAAACCACTGGCGCCCCACAAACTGGTGGCCGTGTCGGCGTCGTCAGATCGACGTGCCCGACTGACGACGAATATGGCCAGAAGGGCGATCACGACTCCCGACGACGACAATGTGGAGGGCCGATCGCCGGCGAGCAGGCCATACACCGTCGGCACGATTGCTCCGATTCCGGCCGTGACCGGCGCCACCAATCCCATCCGGGCTCGCGACAGCCCACGGTACAGCGCCACCAGACCCGCACCCCCACTGATTCCGGCGGCTGCTCCCCACAGCAGATCATCGAGCGAGAAGACATCGGGTGGGAAGGCGGGGAGCAGGACAACGATCAGGGCCAGGCCGTAGAGCTGGGAGACCGCTACCACCCGGAGCGGACTCGACCGGCGCGACGCCAGTCCGCCCAGGAAGTCACCGGCGCCGAACGCGGCGGCGGACAGCACGGCCAGCACGCTGGACAGAATCACCTCCCGACGAGACCATACCCTCGTTCTTGCGTGAGAAACCCGCGCATTGCGCAGGAAAGTCACGCCAGGACAATTGGGGGCGGCAGCGATCAATAGACTCGGGTCCTGTGGAGCGTCTCAATCCATTCGCACTGGAGCACCCGATCGCATTCTCGCACCGCGGTGGCCGGCTGCGATGGCCGGAGAACACGTTGCTGGCCTTTCGGAAGTCGGAGGAACTCGGGTACCGGTACTTCGAAACCGATCTGCACTTGTCGGCAGACGGCGTTCTCGTGGTGTTTCACGACGACACCCTCGACCGGACTACCGACGGGTCGGGCCCGGTCGACGGCTACACCGCCTCCGAATTGAAGCGTTTCGACGCCGCCTTCCGATTCGGATCAGATCAAGGTTGGCCGTATCGCGGGCAGGGTGTCACCATTCCGACGCTCGAAGAAGTGGTGACCGCCTTACCGGACGCCTCCTTCACCCTGGAGCTGAAACAATCAGGTTTGGCGGATCCGCTCGTAGCTTTCATCGAACGCCACAACCTATGGGGCCGGGTGATGGTTGGAGGATATGGCGATGACTGGATGAAAGAACTACGGCGCCTGTCAAACGGCCGCGTGTCAACCTCCAGTCCCAGGCATGAGACGCTCCTGTTCTGGTTGTTCAGTCGGTTCGGGATTGGTCTCCCAATCAAGGCGGATGCCCTGCAGGTGCCGGTTACCCACGGCAACCTCACGGTGGTCGACCGTCGGTTCATCCAGGCGGCACACCGGGCGGGAAAACAGGTGCACGTCTGGACCATCAATGAGTCCTCAGAGATGCACCGGTTGCTCGATCTCGGTGTCGACGGCTTGATGAGCGACGTGCCGGATGTGCTCCTCGAGGTCCTGGCCCAGCGGGGTTCAGGCGGGCCGCATCACCCGGTCCGCGTGAGATTCACCTGAGGTTGCGACGGAAATCTTCAACGGCCGTGCCCGGGAGGTGCCGCTTGTCCGAGAATGATCGGTACGGTTCAGTTGATGAAGCGACGTGACGCGCGGCAGCGAGGGCGCCTGAGTACGCTGGAGCCCCGTGGATCTGCCGTCACTTTTCGCCGCCCAGGAGGCCGGGCTCCTCAATTCTGAGGTCAGCATCGTGCTCCTGCTGGCCGTCGCGGCGGCGGTTGCCGTTGCGGTCCGCAGGATCCGCATCCCCTACACGGTGGCGTTGGTGGTGGTCGGGCTGGGTCTGGCGTTTCTGCCCACCGACGTCATCCAGATCGACGTAAGTGCCGACCTGATTCTGGCCGTCCTGGTGCCGCCGCTCTTGTTCGAGGCGACCGTCCACATCTCTTGGGGCCGCCTCAAGCGTGACCTGGCCCCGGTCCTGCTGTTCGCTCTCGTTGGAACGCTGCTCGGAGCCTTCGTGGTCGGCGGGTTCGTCGCCGGGTTGGTCGAAGGGGTGCCCTGGCCCGCAGCCGTGGCGTTTGGCGCACTGATCTCTGCGACCGACCCGGTTGCCGTGATCGCGTTCTTCCGGTCGATCGGGGTCTCAAAGCGGCTGACAATCCTCGTAGAGGGTGAGAGTCTGTTCAACGACGGCGTCGCCTTCGTGGTGTTCACCCTTGCCCTGGCGGCGGCCGGGCCGGGCGCGACGTTTTCGCTTGGCGCGGCGGTCGGGCAGTTCTTCATCGACGCTCTCGGTGGCCTGGCCATCGGCCTGGCGCTCGGGTACGTCGTATCGTCGCTGATTCTCAAGAATCTCGACGATCACCTCATCGAAACCGTGGTCACCGTCGCGCTCGCCTTCGGCTCCTATCTGCTGGCCGAGGAGTTCGGCGCCATCTTTGACCTCGCCGACGTGCACCTCAGTGGCATCCTCGCTGTGGTGGCTGCCGGGCTAATGGTCGGCAATATCGGGTTGCGCAACACATCGCCGACCACCCGGCTCACGCTGGAGAACTTCTGGGAGTTTGCGGCGTTCGTGGTCAACTCATTGGTCTTCTTGCTCCTCGGTCTGCAGATCCACATCAGCGAGCTCTGGGACAAGGCCGGCGCGGTGCTGGTGGCGCTGGTGGCCATTCAGGTCACCAGGCTTTTCGTTGTGTACGGACTGGGCACGGTGCACGGTTTTGCCCAGCCGGATCGCAAGGTGCCGCGCCGGTACCAGCACGTCATGTTCTGGGGCGGCTTGCGCGGGGCGATCTCGGTCGCGTTGGCTCTCAGTCTGGTTGGCGATGTGGATCGGCTCGGGGAGGACGTCGTGTCCACGCTCCAGGTGATGACCTTCGGGGTGGTGCTGTTCACCCTGCTGGTGCAGGGTCTCACCATCGAGCGTCTCATCATGCGGCTGGGGTTGGCGGCCAAACCGGTCGAGCGGGTCGAGCAGCAGCGCCGCCAGGCAAGGATCTATGCCCAGCAGGCAGGCTTGGATGAGCTGGGGCGGCTGCACGACCAGGGGGTCCTCTTCCAGGACCTGTATGACGCGATGGCCGGTTTGTACATGGGTGAGTTGGCCCGCGATGGGGAGGAATTACGCAACCACCTGCGCCGCTACCCGGAGCTGGAAACCGACATGTACATACGGGCGCGGACCGACACACTCCGGGCGGAGCGGAGCGCCCTTCAGGACGCGGCCCGGCGCGGGCTGATTGCCGAAGACGTGCTCACCGAATTGACGGCCGATATCAACGACCATCTGGCTGCGCTGGAGTTCATCGAGGGCGATGCCCGGCAGGGCGACATCATGCAAATGCCTTCCGAACAGGAGGCCGACGGTGACTGACGTCGTGTGTGCCATCCGGGGTGGCCCCGGGAGCTATCAGACGCGTCTCGCCGCCCTGCAGTACGCCGCCGATCGTGGGGTAGCCGTCCATTTTGTTTCGGTAGTCGACCCGGTCGCCTATGAGCCTCTTCACGAGGGCGAGCAAGACGCCATCCGCGCCGAGATGGCGTGGCGCGACCTGGCGATGACGAGGGCTACCGCGGCACACGCAGGTCTGGATGACGTCCGTTTCACCGTCGCGGTCCGGGTTGGGGCACTTGCGGACACCATCGCCGCCTATGCGCGGGAGGTCGCCGCGGGGTCGATCCTCATCGGTAGGCCGCGGTCTGCCGCGGACGCCGCGCTTGCCGGGGGCGGGGCCGAGCAGTTCGCCGAAGAACTCCGCCAGAAGGGCGGCGCCGCGCTCGTCGTGATTGCACCGGCGAGGTGAAATCCGGCTGCGCACATCGTTCACAACTCTGACGCCGCTGATGAGAAGTTGGGGGTGGTGAGCTACTTCCGGAATCACCGGGCAACGGGAAGGTAGCCGGGCCGCTGCCCTTCGAAGTCGGCGATCTCGGGGTCGCGTTGCAGGGTTACTTCGATGTCGTCGAGGCCGTGGAGGAGGCGATGTTTGATGTAGGGATCGATCTCAAAGGTGGCCGCGAAGCCTTCGGCCGTCACCGTCTGGGCGGTCAGGTCGATGTCAACTTCCGCATCGGGGCGCTGCTGGGCGAGTTCCGTGAGCCAGATGACTTCCTTGGGGGAGAGCTCAACCGGGAGCAAGCCGATCTGGGTGCAGTTCGTTGCGAAGATATCTGCGAAGGACGGGGCAACGATGGCCCGGAATCCCCAGTCCTGCAGGCCCCAGGGAGCATGTTCGCGCGATGATCCTCCGCCGAAATTACGGCCCGTCACCAGGATGCCAGCGTTGCGGTACTCCGGCTTGTTGAGCACGAAGTTGGGGTCAAGTTCTCCGTCGGGGGTCCGTCTCCAATCGTGAAAGAGGAACTCGCCGTATCCGGTACGTTCCACTCGTTTGAGAAACTGTTTTGGCATGATCTGGTCGGTGTCGACGTCGGCACGGGGCAAGGCGGCCATCGTCGCCCGAATGGAAAGAAATGGTTCCACGCCTATATCTCCCACTCGCGGATGTCGACGAAATGCCCGGCGATAGCCGCGGCCGCGGCCATCACCGGGCTAACGAGATGGGTGCGCCCGCCCTTGCCTTGCCGGCCCTCGAAATTTCGGTTTGAGGTGGACGCGCATCGTTCGCCCGGTGAGAGGATGTCCGGGTTCATACCGAGACACATTGAACAGCCGGCCTGGCGCCATTCGAATCCGGCATCCTGGAATACCCGATCGAGGCCTTCCTCTTCGGCCTGGAGTTTCACCAACCCTGAACCGGGGACGATCATTGCTCCCACCGAGCCGTGCACCTTTTTGCCGGCTACGACCCGGGCGGCCTCGCGCAGATCCTCGATCCGGGCATTGGTACAAGAGCCGATGAAGACCCGGTCGAGGGCGATTTCGGTGATCGGTGTTCCCGGTTCCAGCCCCATGTACTTGAGAGCGCGGTTGGTCGAATCCCGGTCGTGCGGATCGTCAAAAGAGTCGGGGGAGGGGACGGTGGCCGTGACCGGCACCGTCTGGGCGGGGTTGGTGCCCCACGAGACGTAAGGGGAGAGGTCTTTGGCCTCGATGTGCACTTCGGTGTCGAAGCCGGCGCCGTCTTCGGTCGGCAGCTTCTCCCACGCCTCGATTGCCGTCTCCCAGTCGCTTCCGCTCGGTGCGTGCGCCCGGCCTTCGACATAAGAGAAAGTGGTTTCGTCGGGGGCGATCATCCCGGCGCGTGCGCCGCCCTCGATGGACATGTTGCAGATCGTCATGCGGCCGGCCATCGAAAGGGACCGGATCACCTCACCCCGGTATTCGATGACATGTCCGGCCCCGCCCGCCACTCCGATGCGGGCGATGATTCCGAGGATCACGTCCTTGGCGGTGATTCCGGCGAGCAGGCTCCCGTTCACGGTGACGGCCATGCTCTTCGGTTTGGCCTGCGGCAGCGTCTGGGTGGCGAGCACGTGCTCGACCTCCGATGTGCCGATGCCAAAGGCCAATGCCCCGAACGCGCCGTGGGTAGCCGTGTGGCTGTCGCCGCACACGATGGTCATACCGGGCTGGGTGATGCCTTGCTCGGGTCCGATTATGTGCACGATGCCCTGGCGGGGGTCATCGATGCCGTAGAGCGTTATTCCAAACTCCTCGCAGTTGCGGATGAGGGCGTCGATCTGGGTTCGGGAAAGCGGATCAGATATCCCCAGGTGGCGATCGGTCGTCGGGACACCGTGATCGATCGTGGCCAGGGACAAATCCGGCCGTCGCACCCGGCGGCCGGCCAGGCGCAAGCTCGCGAAAGCCTGGGGTGAGGTCACTTCGTGGACCAGATGCATGTCGACGTACAATAGGTCTGGTTCGCCGGGTGCCCGGTGCACCACATGGCTTTCCCAAACCTTGTCAAACATCGTTTTAGGCGCCGCCATGGGAGCCTCCTATCAGTGAGCGCTTGAGGGTAGCCGGTTCAGGCGTGCGTTCAACAGTTGCCTGGCTTCTCGATTTGGCCTGTACAGTCGCGGTATGGTCAGCAAAGTGGCAGCGCTCATGGCGGTCGTCGTGCTGGGCAGCCCATTTGGGGAAGCAGCTGTCGAGGGCACTCCGGTCGGTGACCGTCTTCAGGTCGAATTCGAAGTGGCGGTCGCAGGCGACCCGGTGGCCGTTGCCGTGCACGCGGTCGACCCCGGTCAGACCCAGGAGACGATCAGTCTCGGAAACCGGGGCGGAGGTGTGTGGGCGGGCCTGACCGACCTCGATGTCATGAACTACGTGATCGTATTTGAAGTGATATACGCGGACGGGGAAGGCAGCGTCTCAGGGCCTACCACATTGCTCGAGCTGGGCCTCGATCCGGCGTTGATCGGGATGGGGGAAGGGGTCGATGTCGAAGCGGATGACGGCAGCCAACCGCTCTCGCCCACGACCCGCCGGTGGGGATGGGGAGCCGTAGCGCTGACCGCAGTGGCCTTGGCCCTCCTGGCGGTTTGGGCGATGGGCGACCGGGTCGCCGGGAAACACAGAGGGAAGCACAGAGGGGGGCGCCGATCGGCGCGACGAGCGGCGGAGGAAGCGGCGGAGGAAGCGGCGCAAGAAGCGGCGGAAAATGCGGCGGAAGAAGCGGCGGAAGAGACCTAGCCCCCATCCTGAGCCTCGGGCGAAATCGCCGCCCGGCGAGCTGCCTCGATTTTCTCGGAACCGAGGCGCGGGAGAGCAAGCGCAAAGAGGGCGAGAAAGATGGCGGCCGCGCCATAGAAGGGCATCCGGAGCCCCAGTTCCCGCCCGGCCCAGCCTTCCGTTAAGGACACGATCGCTCCACCGAGCACCATGCCAACCGGCATAGTGCCCCACGCCAACAACCGGTACACGCTGTTCACCCTTCCGAGCAGACCGTCCGGGATGATTGCCTGCCGTAGCGAGACGGTTATCACGTTCCACAGGACACCCAGGAACGACGAGACAACAAACATCGCCCAGACCACAATCGCTGACGAGGTGGCTCCCGTCACGGCCAGCGTGATGGCCGATCCTATGAGGGATAGGAACAGCGAAGGGCCCCGACCCAAGGCTGCACTCACGCGGGTGGCCAGCAAACTACCCGCGACTCCGCCGAGGGCGCCTGCGGTCATCAGCAATCCGAACTGGGTTGCCTCCAATTCGAGGATCTCTTGAACGAAAAGTACGTATGTCGCCATTGTCATACTCAACATGGCATTCATTCCTCCCAGGATGAGGGCCATGGCGCGCAACAATCGATGGTTCCATAGCCATCGCAGGCCTTCACCGATTTCGGCCCGCCAGTCCACTCTTTCTTGTCGAGCGCCTGGCGGTCGAAACGATCCGGTGATGAGGAAGATCAGCGCCGCCCCGAACGCAAACGTTCCTGCGTCGACAAAGAACGGCAGCGCAAACCCGGCGGCGATCAGCAACCCGCCGGCCGGGGGACCGACAAACGAGTTCATCACCATCTCGGCGCCCCACAACCGCCCGTTGGCGGTCTCGAGATGCTCCGGATCGACGATGCTCGGCATGAGCGTCTGAGCGGCGTTGTCGCGAAGCACCTCCGCGAAACCGAATAGGAGCGACGACCCGTACAGCATTATCAAGAAGGCTGTTGCGTTGGGGTGTGGGGTGGCGGTCCCGGCCGCGATGTCACCGGGAGTCGCCAATCCTTCTCGTCCTGCGAACACGACCAAACCCACAACCAGCGTGAGCAGGAACCGAAAAGCGTCCATCGTTGCCACAATCTTGCGGCGGTCGAGTCGGTCGGTCAGCACCCCCGCCGGCAGCGAGAAGAGCAACCAGGGCAGACGGTTCGCAACGCCGATGAGAGCGATCTGGAGAGGGTCGCGGGTGATGGCCGAAGCCAGCCAGGGATAGGCCACTCCGGCCACCCCGTCCCCGAAGTTGGAGATCGCGCTGGCGAACCACAGACGCCGGTAGTTAATGCCGAGTCGTGATCGGGCTGTGGGCCGTCTCTTTGTCACGGCGGTCGACACTAGCGACGACGGCACCTGCGCAGGGGCGCCGTGCGGCGCACGGGCCGTTGTGATCACGTACGCTCGGGCGATGACGGAGGTCCGGGACGCACGACCCGCCGATGCCACCCGACTGGCGCAGATCCAGGCGGTCTCGTGGCAGGCGGCCTACCGCGGCTTGCTCTCCGAAGTATTCCTTAACGGGCTCACGGCGACCACCCGGCTCGATTGGTGGAACTCGCGGCTGGCTCGGGTTCCACCGCGGTGGGCGATCCTCGTGGTGGAGAATGATGAGGACGTGTCCGGTTTTGTGACTATCGGTCACTGCGACGACGACGACCGCCGGGTCCCCGAGGCGGGGGAGTTATACGCCATGTACGTGGAGCCCGACCATTGGGATGGGGGCTTCGGCCGTTGTCTCTTGCTCGGCGCCGAGGACCGTTTCCGGGCGAGCGGCTATGAGAACGCCAGCCTGTGGGTGCTGCGCGACAACCAGCGGGCCCGCCGGTTCTACGAAATTGGCGGCTGGCGAACGGACGGCGCTCAGAAGCGGATGGTCATCGGATCGGATGCCGTGACGGCGGTCCGTTATGTGCGAGACCTCAGAGCATCAACCTGAAGCTTCACGGCCGGTATCAGTCATCCGCCTGGCGAGGAACCAAGAACGAAGAACTACGACAGCTTCTGACGCGCCCGGATCGCCCACAAGACGAGAGCGCCGCCGACTACTCCAGCCAGGGCAGCTCCCGAGATCAAAGGTACAGGTCGAGGCAGGGTTGCCAAGCGGGTGCGAATTGTGACCGGACGCTCGAAGTCCATGGTTTGCCAATCGCGCTCCCCGGCGATTTCAGCCAATTCCTTGTCGGGATTGACGACCACCGGGTGGCCGACCGTCTCGAGCATCGGCAAGTCGGTCACGCTGTCCGAGTACGCAAACGAGTCGGGGAGAGCTAAGCCTTCGGTTAGCGCCAGCTCCCGGATGGCGTCCGCCTTCGATTCCGCATACGCGTAGAACTCCATCTCTCCTGTGTAGAGGCCTTCGGCATCGACCTTCGCCCGGCTGGCGATGACGTGATCAACCCCGAGGTAGCGAGCGAGTGGTTTGACGATCTCCTCGGGGCTCGACGAAATGATGACAACCTTGCGACCGACCCGACGGTGTTCGTCGATCAAGGCGAGCGCCTCGGCGTATACGAGGGGGGATACCACCTCGTCGACGATCTCGCGAACGAGCTCCTCAATACCAACCTTGTCCCAACCTTTGGTGATCTCGAGCATCTCTTTTCTTGCCCGTTCCATCTGCGCATGATCGGCACCGAAGGTCATGTAGCTGATCTGGGCTATGCCCGTTTTGAGGAGGGCCCGGCGGTTGAGAAACCCGGCTTGATAGAGAGGGCGACCAAACGCCAGTGCCGACGACTTGGCGATGATGGTCTTGTCCAGGTCGAAGAAAGCGGCCGCGATGGGGGATGTAGCTGAGTCGGTCACCACAGGAGAGTCTACAAACCTCTATTCATGCCACATACCCGCTGCCGCGACAAGGGGTTGTCGCGGCTCCGGCAAATCCATACGTTGCGTTTGTTCGCTGCACAAGGATGCTCATGCCTGCCCTCGCTGTCTGGACCGCCTATGACGGGCTTCTATCGGCCGTCGCTCCATTGGGCCTGGCAGCGGCCGCCGGCACCGCGCTCGTTGTCGATCTCGATCCGGCCGGTCCTGTCTATCCAGGAAGTGGCTCGCTGGCGGATCTGGTGGCCGATGGCCCGCGCCGGGTTGATCTGGTGCCGGGCCGGAATGGGGTCGCGGTACTGCGCAATGGCGGGGTCGCCAAGGCCGAAGCCCGGGAAGTGATAGATGCGCTGCTCATCGGCTGGCCCCACCTGGTGGTGCGGGTGGGCGCTCCGGATATTGCCGATGGTCTGGCCCCACTTGTTCCGGTCTGGCCGCTGCTACCGGGGATGCTGGCACCAACGGTCGAAATGCAGTGTGTCTATCAGAGAACCGGTTTCGTGGCTACCCCGCCCGGACCGGGTCCGGTTCTGCCGCGGCCCCGTCCGGCCTTCCTGGCAGGTTTGCTGAACGGAACGGTCGCTCGCCACTCCCGGTGGGTGGCGGCCTGGCGTGAGGTGTGGAGGCTGCCATGGCATTGATCGACCGGTTGGTCGACAATCTGGTTGAGTCTGAGGTACCCCTGCAACGCGAAGCCGTGACCGTTGCCGTCCGTGCCCTGCTCCCCGAGGAAGCTCCGTTGGCCGGTCCCGATCTGGCAACCGCGGTGACCGATGCACTGGTCGGATTGGGTCCTATTGAAGCTCTGCTACGCGACCCGCTCGTCTCCGACGTACTGGTGAACGGACCCGACGAGATCTGGGTGGAACGATCCGGTCGCCTCGAGAGATCCCTTATCCGGTATGGGGACGCCGCGGCGGTTGTGGCCGCCATCGAGAGGGTTATCGCACCTCTCGGCCTGCGTCTCGATCGTGCCTCGCCTTCGGTCGATGCCCGGCTGGCCGACGGGAGCCGGCTCCACGCCGTAGTGCCACCGGTGTCCGTCGACGGTCCCATAGTTGCGATTAGGCGCTTCACTCCGGCAGTTCCCAACCTCGCCGCCCTAGTAGCCACGGGAGCCCTGCCGGCCGAAGGTGCCGAGATGCTCTCAACGGCAGTTCGGGAGCGACGCAATGTTCTTGTCGCGGGCGGAACCGGCGCTGGGAAGACCACGCTCCTGAATGTCCTCTCCGGCGAAATCCCACCCGGTGAACGGGTGGTGACGATTGAAGACGCAGCCGAGCTCCAGCTGTCCGGACACGTCGTCCGCCTCGAAGCCCGGCCGTCCAACGCTGAAGGAGCGGGGGAGATGACCCTCCAGCAACTGGTGAGATCGGCGCTGCGATTGCGTCCCGATCGGATCATCTTGGGAGAGGTCCGGGGTCCTGAAGCGCTCGACCTCGTGTCTGCACTCAACACGGGACATCAAGGCTCGATGAGCACTGTCCATGCCAACAGCCCGGAAGAAGCTTTGTGGAGGATCGAGACATTGGCCTTGTCTGGTGACCGCCGCGTGGGGGAGGTGGCAGTTCGTCGCCAGTTGATGAGTGCGGTCGATCTGATGGTCCAGCTGGCCCGTCGGGGGGAGGAACGCCGTGTCTGCACGATTGCCGCCGTCGATGCGGGCGGCGTTCGGGACATTGCCTCATGGTGATGGTGCTGGGCCTGGCGGCCGGACTCGTCATTGGAGCACCCTTGCCGGGGCTGGCGGCGCTGGGGATGGCCCTTTGGCAGCCGATCTGGACATTGGTAGCCATCCTGGCGTGGGCATTCCTCACCCTACGGCGCAGCGATTCGGGGTCTGACGATCACGAAGCGGTCTTTTTGCAGGCTGTGGCCGGTGAGCTGCGGGCGGGATCGAGCTTGCGTCACGCTCTCAACTCGGCTTCTGGTCGAGCCGGCGGGTTGCGCCTCGAGCGGGCGGTGCGTCTGGCGGCGGCAGGCCAGCCGCTCGAACGCGTTGCAGAGGCGCTGGGACGTGCGCTGCCGAGCCTGGGAGCGCTGACCGCTTCGGCCGTCAGAACAGCCGGCGTCACCGGTGGCAAGGCAGCGGATGTCTTTGACGGTCTTGCGCTCCTGGCGACCGAAGAAGTCGGTCTGGCTCGTGAACGCCGGGCCGCTACTGCACAGACACGATTCAGTGCCTGGATCGTTGGTGGGATACCGGTGGCCTATCTCTCGTACGCCGGCCTCAGCGGGAAGCTGGCGGTCCTGCAGACAGCCGGATCGGTCGGGGTGGTCTTGGTCACCGTCGGGTCGCTGCTGCTGGTCGGAGGGATCGGCGCGATGTGGGGTTTGCTGCGGAGGGCTGAGCGATGACCTACCTGGGAGCACTGGGGTTGGGGTTGTTGGTGCACCACGCAACCCGCGACCGTTTACCGGCTTCGCCGGCGGCTGGAATAGCGACGTCTGCCGTTCTGATTGCAGCCGCGCCGGCCAGTGTGGCCATCGTCGCCCTCGGCTGGACGCTGGCCATCCTGCGGGTGCGGAGAGTCCGGTCGGGCTCTGCGAGCCTCCGGCTTGGATTGGATCACCTCGGGCAGGTCCTCTATGTCGCCCTGTCCGCCGGGCTTCCAGTAGCAGCGGCCCTCGAATTCGCCGTCGACGAAGTGGGGCCTGTCGAAGCTGCTGAGGTGCGCTCGGTGTTGAGAACAGCCCGACATCAGGGCCTGGCGGTAGCCCTGACCGGAGCGGACGGTGCGTCCGGCCGGCTCTTTGCATTACTGGCCAGAGCGCAGCTGACCGGTTCCTCGGCCATCAAGGCGGTTGGCTCGTTTGTCGACGAGGAGCGGAATATTCGGCGAGCCCGTGCCGCTGAGGCCGCCCAGCGGTTGCCGGTGAAACTAACGGTGCCGCTGGCTCTGCTCATCCTGCCCGGCTTCATCCTGCTCACCATCGGTCCGACGGTGGTCGCCACCGTGCAACGGTTGTTTGGGCCATTGCTCGCGTGAAGTGTCCGACACTTCCCCCGCGCCGGCCGGTCGCCGGCATCGACGAAGGAGAAGGAATGCTGCGTTTGCTGCATCGGATCATCTACAGGGATAGAGGGCAAGGTACCGTCGAGTACGTTCTGGTCATTCTGGCCGCTGCTGCCATAGCTCTATCGCTCATCGCCTGGATCAGCGGTACGAATCTGTTCAGCGGTTTGTTCGGGACCGTGCTCAAGAAGGTTATCGGATTCGCCAAGTGAGACGTGGGCGGGGAGAACAGGGATCGGCAGTGGTCGAATTTGCCCTCGTTTTGCCCGTCGTGGTGCTCGTGCTGTTGGCGGTGGTCGAAGTCACGGTCGTGGCACGGACCCAGTACGAACTCGTGCACGCAGCTCGGGAAGGGGCCAGGACGGCAGCAACCGTTGCGGATCCTTCCCGAGCCGTGCTAGCCGTGCAGGCCGCCCTCGACCCAGCAGTGGCCCGCCGTGTGAAGGTGACGGTGGCCCGACCCGGAACCGTTGGGGGCAGTGCCGTTGTCACGGTAGTGCTGCCCTACCGATTGGGAGCCGTGATCCTTGGTGGGTTGAAGGTTGATATGCGCGCCAGGGCGGTGATGCGGGTGGAGCGGTGAGCGACCGGGGGTCGGTGTCGGTGCTGATCCTGGGCCTAGTCGGGCTCATGCTTGCGCTCGGCCTCATGCTCGGTACGGCCGGTCACTACCTCGGGGTGCGGAGCCAGGTCCAGGCGGCGGCCGACGCGGCGGCATTGGCCGCCGCCCCTGTCACGTTCCGGCCCTTTGGTTCATCCGGGAATCCGGCCGCCGAAGCCGCCCGATTTGCCGCCGAAAACGGGGCACGTCTGGTTCGTTGCATGTGCCCGATGGATCGTTCGTGGACTGCGCGCATCGTTGAGGTTGAGGTCGGAGTGGAGATCAGCCTCTTTGGCTTGGGGCAACAGGAGGTCAGGGCTGTCGCGGCAGCTGAGTTCGTTCCGGTGCAACTTCTGTCTGTTGATCAGAGCGACCGCGGATATAATCCGGAGTATGACAACGATCCGGATTCAAACCGTTGAGGAACCGTTCAACACTCCGGGCATGATCAGATCAGCTGTGTCCTTTTTGTCACGAGCCGAGACCATGGGGTTCTTGGGTGACGCAGACATTGATCATCTGGATATCGCGGCCGTTCGTGAGGTGATCGACGCCATGGCTGGAGCAGGTTTGGGTACGGGACCCGGGGCCCTGCTCCATATCCCCGACGAAGCAATCAGCGGAAGCGAGATCGCGGCGGTTCTTGCCGAGCTCGAGGACATCCTCGAGAGTTCACCTGCCCCTGAGCGGGAATGGCCGATCCTCGAGAGCCTTTTCGGGGTCGAAATACTGGCCGGCCTGCTGAGAGTTTCGCCGGTAAGCGTACGTCGCTATCTACGAGGCGATCGGGCGACACCCGACCGGGTCGCTGCCCGGCTTCACTTCCTCGCGATGGTCATCTCTGATTTGTCCGGCGCCTACAACGACTTCGGCATCCGGCGCTGGTTTGTTCGGTCAAGAAGCGTGCTGGAGGGGGCAGCCCCGCGTGAACTGCTCACCGACAATTGGGACCCTGATGAACCCGGGCCACGCCGGGTACGCACTCTGGCGCGGGCGTTGCTGGGCTCGCCTGCGACATGATCTTCTTTCGGCACGTCGATCCCCGCTATCCCTTCCTGTGGGAGACACCCGACCAACCACCTGCCCGGTGGCATGACAATGGTGATGGACCGGTTCACTACCTATCGGACACGTCCGACGGAGCATGGGCCGAGTTTCTCCGGCATGAGGAGATCACCGATCCTGAGGACCTGGCCGGCGTCGAGCGCACCATGTGGGCGGTTGATGTCGATGAACCGCCGGTCCGTCGGTCCGGGCTGCCGTTCCAGGTTGTGACGGGCGGATCGGACACGTACGTCCGTTGCCGGAGCTACGCACGACGGTTGCGAGCGGAAGGGGAATCGGGATTCTCCGTTGAGGGGGCGGCGCTTCAGCGGGGTGAAGCAAGGGGTTGGAGGGTGCACAACGGATTGCAGCCGGGCAAAGACCGCACCGGACGGGTCCTCGTGCTGTTCGGGCCCCGGCCTGATCTCACCGCCTGGCCGGCGGCGACGGCCGGGCGGCCACCTACGTATCTCTTGGAACGCGTTCGGTACTACGGGTAGCTACTCGTTCTTCGTTCTTGGTTCCTCGTGCGTCTCCCCCTGGCGAGTGCAATTGAGGGGAAGCGGGTCCCTTCCCCTCAACGGGGCCGCCTCTTCGGCTCCGATCCAAGCTTCTTTTCAGCGGTCTCCCAGGGCCGTTTCCAGGAACCGGACCGCGCCATCCTTTGACAGGGGTTCGTTGAAGTTGCCGCATTTGGGCGACTGGACACACGAAGGACATCCGTCCTCGCACGGGCATCCATCTACCATCTCCCGGGTCGCCTCGAGGTGATCCAATCCCGTGGCGAAAGCGATGGCCGAGATTCCGGCTCCGCCCGGGTAGGCCTCGTAGATGAAAATCGTCCCTGTTCCGGTCTCGGGATGGAACGGGGTCGAGAGGCCTCCGATGTCCCAACGATCGCAGATCGCAAAGAGCGGCAGCATGGCGATGGCGGCGTGTTCCGCCGCGTGCAGAGTTCCGGGCACGTCGTGGTGGTCGACGCACGCACCGGAATACACGTCATCGGGGATCGTCCACCACACCGCATCCGTTTCGAATTCAATAGGTGGCAGGTCGAGAGCATCGAAGGTGAGCACCTCCCCTGATCCAATTCGTTTTCGTTTGAACGCAACGACATGGCTCTCCACTCGCACCGATCCGACGTGCTGTCGGAGGCGCCCGACGGGCCGCCGGTCTCTGGTCTGGAGGATCTCGAGGTATTTCTCTTCCTGGGATTGGGTGTAATAGCCAACCTTTTCCGGGTGGACCCGCACCTCGCGGAGGGCGAGGTCGAGTCCGTCAACGACGAACGTGTCGCCCTGGTGGAGATAGACCGCTCCGGGGTGGGCCTGATTGAACGTCTGGCTCTCCTCGAGGGTCCCGAGCAGCTCGTTGGCGGCGACATCTACTACCGAAAACGAAGACCCGCCGGAACTCCGGATGCTTACCGACGCGGCCGGGCGAGAACGGCGTGCCCAATAGAGGCTCCCCTGACGGAGACGGAGATCGCCGGTCTGCACCAAGCGGTTGGCGGCTTCCTCCATGCGGTCGCCGAGGAACTTGTGGTCGTCGGGTCGGAGGGGCAACTCATGGGCCGCGCAAGCAGTATGCGCCTCAACTACCAGTGGGTTGTCGGGGTTGATCACCGCAGCCTCGGGAGGTCGGGTGAATAGCTGGCGCGGATGAGTCATGTAGTACTGGTCGAGGGCATCTTCCCCGCCGACCAGCACCGCAAGGGAATGCTCCTGGCTCCGACCGGCCCGCCCAGCCTGCTGCCAAAAAGAGGCCAGCGTCCCAGGGAACGTGTTGATGATTGCCGCGTCCAGGTGGCCGACATCGATACCGAGTTCGAGAGCGTTGGTGGCCGTTACGCCCAGTAGCTCGCCGGCAAAGAGGGCGGCTTCAATGCGCCGGCGATCGGCCGGGAGGTACCCGCCCCGATAGGGCGCGATGCGCTCGGAAAGCGACTCGTCGAGTCGGTCCTTCGACCACGTGTAAATCAGCTCGGTCGCCTTCCGGCTTCGTGAAAACACGATCGTGTGTTGCTGGTTGCGGACGAGATCCACGAACAGGTCGGTTGCTTCCGCCATGGCACTGCGCCGGCGCCTTGGGCCGCCCTCGACGAGCGGCGGATTCCACAGGGCGATCAATTTCGCTCCTCGTGGTGAATCGTCACCCTGCAACACCTCGACGGAGTGACCGCTCAACCGTTCGGCCAACTCGGCGGGGTTGCCGATCGTGGCCGAGGCGAAAACCATCGTGGGTTCCGTTCCGTAGTGGGAGGCGATCCGTCGCAGGCGGCGCAATACATGGGCGACGTGACTACCGAATATGCCCCGGAGCACGTGCATTTCGTCGATCACGACGAATCTGAGCCGGAGAAAGAAGTCGGCCCATTTTCCGTGGTTGGGAAGCATCCCGTAATGGAGCATGTCCGGGTTGGTCAGGATGATGTTGGCGTGACGTCGCGCCCAGGCGCGGTCCTCCGAGGAGGTATCTCCGTCGTAGGTTGCCGCCACCAGCCCCGGTATGCGTAGCCTGGTCAGACTGCGCAGTTGGTCCTGAGCGAGGGCCTTGGTGGGGAAGATGAGGAGGGACGTGGTCCGAGGACTGGCGAGGATCGCTTCGACCATCGGTATTTGATAGCCGAGTGACTTTCCCGAGGCAGTTCCCGATACCAGGACGGTATGGGTCCCGGAGCGGATGGACCGCACCGCTCGCGCCTGGTGCCGGTAGAGGCGTTCGATGCCCTGCTCGGCCAGACGCTGCGCGAGCGCACCGGAAAGCGGCGGGTCAACTTCACCGAAGATGGCGGGGCGAGCAGGCAGGCGCTCGAGGTGCGCCAGATCGCCTTTCAGGTCGGGCTCCTCAACCCAGGCTTGTACTAGCGTGTCGAGGTCCATGGGATCGCAGTCTGTCATCTCCTGGGGACAAATATCCGAGGATCGGTTGCTGGCCCTCTTTTAGCGCAAGGCCCGCGAGGTCGGCGAAGGTAGCGAGGGGGAGACTGAGGCGCACATCCGGTGTACCTTCAGTCGAAGAGCGAGCGGGTCTCGGATTCTCCTAGCATTCAGTCGGGTGCCCCCCGGATGGGAGTGAAGGTGGAAGTATTCGAGAGCCTCGTTGAGCTATTGGTGATCCTCATCGCCGCCAAGGTCGGCGCGGAGGTGATGGCCCGCTTCCATCAGCCGGCGGTGATCGGGGAGCTTCTGATTGGTGCCGTGATCGGAGCCAGCTTGCTCGGGTGGGTCGGCACAGATGACGGCGGTCTGCTTTCAACCTTGGCCGAGATCGGCGTGATTCTCCTGCTTTTCGAAGTCGGACTCGAAACCGACCTTCGTTCGTTTGTCCGGCTGGGAGCGTCGGCGATGACTGTGGCGCTGGTCGGCGTGATTACTCCATTTGCGCTCGGCTTCTTTGCGGTCCGGTTGCTTTCCATTGGGGGCGGCTCGATCGAGCTGGCCCTCTTCATGGGCGCTGCCATGACGGCGACCAGCGTGGGGATCACCGCCCGTGTGTTTGCCGACCTGCGCCGCCTCCACACCGACGAAGCGAAAACCATCATCGGCGCGGCCGTCATCGACGACGTGATAGGGCTCATCATCCTGGGGGTGGTTGCGGCAGTACTGGGCGGCGACGGCGAATTCTCGACCGGAACGCTTCTGACCATTACGGCCAAAGCGGTTGGGTTTCTCGTCGTTGTAGTCGCGGTTGGTCACGTGATCGCTCCGTACTTCTTCCGCTTTCTGCAGTTGCTCAAGGTGGAGGGCAGCTTCGTGGTCGGCTCCTTTGTCTTCGCCATTGCCGTTGGTTTGGCCGCAGAGCACTTCGCCGGGCTCGAACCCATCGTCGGGGCCTTTGCGGCCGGTTTGGTGGCCGGTCAGACCGACTTCTCGGACCGAATCGAGGCGGAGCTTCGGCCGATCTCATTCCTGTTTGTGCCCATCTTCTTCTTGTTCATCGGTACGCAGGTCGACGTAATCGCACTGTCAGATCCCCAGGTGCTGCTGGCAGGTGGGCTTATTTCCGTGTTGGCCGTAGTCGGAAAGCTGGTGGCCGGCCTGGGAGTTCTTTCGAAGGGGGTCAATCGGAAGATCGTCGGGGTGGGCATGGTGCCTCGCGGCGAAGTCGGCCTGATCTTTGCGGCTCTAGGAGCCACCGAGTTGAGTGCCGTGGTGAGCCCTGGGGACAACGCGATCGTGGTGCTGATGGTTGTGGTCACCACACTGCTCTCGCCGTTGATTCTCAACCGGATGTTGAGAAAGCAGCCACTCGACGATGAGAGCGCCGCCGAGGACGAATCTGTGGCCTCCATGGGCAAGATCCTCGACTCGCCGGTCATCGGGTCGGCTGAGCAGGATGCCACCCAACGGGGCGAAACTGAGGAATAGACGTCGTCTTGGTGGGGCTTCGCTCGCCTCTTATACTCCACCTGCCGGCGAGCGAGCGAGGGGGAGATGTCAACCGAATTCTTCTTGGTAGGGGCAATCCTGGCTGCGGTCATGGCTTTGGGCCTGGCCGTTTTGTTCGCTCGCCAGGTGCTGGCCATGGATCGCGGCTCGGATGTCATGGTGTCGATCTCGAATGCCATCCGGGAGGGTGCCGACGCCTTCATGCGTCGCGAGTACACGTGGGTTGCCGGGTTCGTTGTGATCCTGGCCGTGTTGATCGGGGTGCTGCTGCCCGACGGCGGTTGGAAGGCGGCGGCATACGTGTTCGGTGCTCTCTTGTCGGGCGTGGCCGGGTTCATCGGCATGCGGATCGCCACCGCCGCCAACTCGAGAACTACTGAAGCGGCCCGAACGGGAGGGGTTGCCAAGGCGCTGCCGGTGGCCTTCCGCGGCGGGGCCGTGATGGGTTTCACGGTTGCCGGGCTGGGCCTTCTCGGGGTTGGACTCGGGTTCTGGTTGTTCAACACCGAATTGCTCGGCCTCGGCGGCCTCAAGGCGACCTGGGCCGACGTACTCGCCGCTATCGGTCTCGGTGGTTCCTCGATCGCGTTGTTCGCCAGAGTGGGTGGCGGCATCTTCACGAAGGCAGCGGATGTGGGCGCCGATCTGGTGGGGAAGGTCGAGGCCGGGATCCCGGAGGACGATCCCCGCAACCCGGCCACCATCGCCGACAACGTCGGCGACAACGTTGGCGATGTCGCGGGAATGGGCGCCGACCTGTTCGAGAGCTACGTTGGGTCTCTGGTTGCCCCGATTGTCTATGCGGTGATCGTGTTTCAGGGAAGCTCTTTCCTCTCAGAAACGGTCATCTTTCCGCTCGCCGTGGCGGCGCTTGGCATGTTTGCCTCGATCGTCAGTTCGTTTCTCGTCCGAGCCACCGGAGACAACCTGGCCGCCGGCCTCCATCGTGGAACCTGGGCAGCTTCGGCGCTGACTGCGCTAGGCGTGCTCGGGCTCTCTTTCTGGATCTTTGGGGATGTCGAGGGGGTCGACAACCCGGTCGGGTTGTTTGTGGCTGTGGTGATCGGATTGGCGGTCGGGATGCTGGTGGGCCAGATCTCGGAGTGGTTCACCTCGGACCATTACAAGAAGGTCAAGGAGATCGCCCGCCAATCTGAGACGGGTGCGGCGACTGTGATTCTGGCCGGGATCGCCGAGGGCATGCGCTCGGCTGCTTTCAGCGTCATCGTGGTGGCGGTTGGCATCTTCGGTGCTTTCTGGGCCGGCGATTGGGCCCTCGGAGCCGGGGGCGGGGTATACGGGGTCGCCATCGCCGCCATCGGCGTGCTGGCCACACTGGGCATCACGGTTGCCGTCGATGCGTACGGGCCGATCGCCGACAACGCCGGTGGGATCGCCGAGATGGCCCACCTGCCTCCCGACGTGCGGGAGGCGACCGACGCTCTGGATTCTCTAGGAAACACCACCGCCGCCATGGCAAAAGGCTTTGCGATTGCCTCGGCGGCCGTAACGGCCCTGGCGCTGTTCTCGGCTTTCACCCAGGCGGTGAAACTGGAATCAATTGACCTCACCCACGTTGGCACCATCGTCGGGCTGTTCCTGGGGGCCATGTTCCCATTCCTGTTTGCGGCTATGACGATCAACGCGGTTGGTCGGGCCGCGAACAAGATGATCGAAGAAGTGCGGCGGCAATTCCGGGAGATCCCCGGCCTGCGAGAGGGTCGCGAGGGTGTTAAGGCCGAGTACGGAAAGTGCGTCGACATTGCTACGGGGGCGGCGCTGCGAGAGATGGTCTTGCCGGGAGCGCTGGCCATCCTTTTTCCCATCGTGATCGGGTTCATCGACGTCGAGGCTTTGGGTGGCTTCCTGGCTGGCGCGCTGGTCACCGGATTCCTCTTGGCTATCTACATGGCCAATGCGGGAGGGGCGTGGGACAACGCCAAGAAGTTCATCGAATCTGGTGCCTACGGTGGCAAAGGATCCGACGCTCATAAGGCGGCGGTAATCGGTGACACGGTTGGCGATCCTTTCAAGGACACCGCCGGTCCGGCCATGAACATCGTGATAAAGGTGATGACGATCGTCAGCCTCATCTTCGCTTCGGCGTTTATTGCTTGAGCAGCCAGTCGTACCTAGTAGCTAGTAATCAGACCCGCGCTGGCTGCGAACCGCGCACCGCCCGT